>Ga0233437_1001604_pt1 | contig 40229 bp, 43 predicted proteins | sample SI_122_August201_FD_182714 | JGI IMG/M metagenome (GOLD analysis project Ga0233437, IMG submission 182714) | Seawater microbial communities from Saanich Inlet, British Columbia, Canada - SI_122_August2016_200_MG | ecosystem: Environmental > Aquatic > Marine > Inlet | place: Canada: British... | reverse complement strand
AGGCACCGTAGAATTGCTTTTTAAATAAGTATAAATAGCACCATGATTTCTTTTTTAGTTGATCAAAACAAAAAAGAGGTGCTATTTATGGTCGAAGTAATAACATATAAGTTCAAAAAGTTTTCGGAAATTGTTGACAAACTTTGTGCTTTAGCACAAATTCCTAGATATTTTAGATATGTTCAAAAGAAAACTTTTGATAATATCCAACATATCTTTCTTTTAGTTGCTAAAGAACATACAACTTATGGTTATCGTAAGTTTGTTGAGTCATTATATGACTCAAAAATTCCAGAATATATTGGATTAAAGAAAATCCCACATTTTACAACACTTCAAAAGTTTGCTCAGAGATTAGGAGCAAACTTGTTAGATAAGCTAATTTTTCTAACAAGAACGTTATTCAAAGAAAGAGGAACTTTCTTTGGTGCTGATAGTACAGGCATGGAATTAGACCATGCTTCTGCACACTATTGTAAGAGAATTGACAGGAAAAAACCTGTCAAAGGTTTTGTTAACCTTAATGCTCTTAGTGACTTATACAATAAAATAATCTTAGTCACTAAGATCAGAAAGAAACGTAGGCACGATTGTAGCGATTTCATGCCTATGTTTAACAAAGTTAAAAATCTTGATTTTGATTTCTTTGTTGCAGACAAAGGTTATGATTCTGAAAAGAATCATAAAGCTGTTTTCCAAGCAGGAAAACAAAGCTTGATTTCTATGAAAAATCAAGATTTACCAATAAGACTAACAACAGGAGTTCACAGAAAGAAGGCAAAAAGAGAATTTGAGTATGGAATGTATACTCAAAGAGAGATTACTGAATCAATTTTCTCTTCATTGAAGAGAAAATATGGTTCTAAAATGAAAGCAAGAAAGTTCAAGACACAGAAAATTGAACTACTTTGTAAGATTTTAGCTTACAACATAGAAAGAGTAATTAAGGACATTATAGAAATGCTAATTTACTGGAAAGCATTTCTACAGAGCCTTTTGCTTAATTAAATTTAAGAATAGAAACACAAAACAATAAAGAAAAAAGAATAAAAACTTATTCCATCACTAAACTTTTCTCGCGATGAATCTTTGCAAAGTAAGGTACAGCAACGATATAATCTTCGCCAAAACCGGCAATGTCGCCATCAATAGCTTCACAAGTTTTTCTTAACTTGTTAACTGCCCTTTTCAACTCGATAAGGTCCTTATCTTTCAAAGGTTTAATGTTAACTAAAGCCACAGTATTACCTTCTCTAAGTGCATCAAGTACTGGTTTGATATCCTCAAAGTCTTCCATTATGTAAGGTCGGACAATGACCTTAGAACGATCTTCATCCTTCTTAGGTCCAGCAGCCAACTCTACATAATCGTCACCAGCCTCGACGATTTCATCGTCTTCTTCTTGTGGCTGGCTAAATTTCTCTTTTAATTGTAAAAAAAAGTCTTTCATTTTAACAACCCTCTCATCCCATTTTATGAATATGAATTCCTTAAAATTGGAATTTACTACATTATATAAATCTTTTTATTGTGTAAAAACTATAATACTCTCTCTACTCAACTTTGATCAATCCGGCCAGCGTCTAACCTAAAAAGGTTAGAATATGCCTTTTTAACTTTACCTTTCTTCTTCTTAAACTCCACTACTGCCCGAGGTAACTTAAATGTCCCTAAAACGTTTAGTTTAGTCCTAATTTTATAGGTAATTATCCGATGTTCTTTAGCCTCTAATTCCGGCAAATTCCAGACAATTTTTGTACCTTGTTTAGTGTTTAAAACTTGTTGAGGTTTTAGTGTCCCCAAGTCTAAACATTTTTCCAAATTTGCAATACCAGGTATAACATCAATTACATTAACATCATTAATATTTTTCCTAGTCTTGTTCTTAACCTCTAAAGCAATTTTAATCTCATGTAAAGCGCCTTCTTTACCTTCTGTGGTAACTGCACCTTTATGCACAGCAATTGGCGATCTCACAAACAAGTAAAATATTAGTAATAATGTAAAGAACACGCCAAGATAAAACAATATCCGGTAATTGTATACAGCGTTAAAATGCGTTTTTTCTTGTGATTCTAAGGTAACTTCCCAACTAAGATATTTCTGACCATTTCTTTCTTCAATAATAGCATCAGAATTCAAGAACAGGGCTGCAAAATCACTAACTGGGTAAAAGAAAGTTTGAGTGTTTTCTACATTACCGGTATTTTCTAAGTTGAATGCTTGATATTTCTTCAAAAAGATAGTATCTTCAATTACTTCATAACTGAAAGGAGTAGTTTGGGTAATAATTTCAAAATCTTCTTCTACAACCTTAATAATTTCACCTTCTTTCCGGAAAGTAAAAAAAGCAACATAATCTTTTGGTTGCTGGAATGGGTCCAGTTCAACAGTAAACTCAATAGTTTTACTTTCCAATGAACCTAAATCTACTTGTCTTATAGTGTTAAATGCGTCAATTTCACATTGCACTTCAACTTCTAGTTGTGATAAGTCTAGAGGATTACCATTTTCGATATGAATTATTACTGACTGAACATCTTGGGCGTCCATCTCTGAATTCATCTCAACATCTACAACAATAGAAGGCAAATAGTCTACTGGTTCAGTTGAACTTACATATACCTTTAAAGGCAATTCATAAGATTCGCCAAGGTCACTGTCTACCTGTATGTTAACATAATAAATTCCAGGTTCAAAAGATTCTAATGGCCAAGCTTGAATAGTAGTTTTATACTCTTCTCCAGGATCCAAATTTTCAATAACCTTATCACTTAATGGGGTAGGATCCACTGACCAACCTTGTCCGCTAGTTAAAGAATAAATAGTGTAACTTTGTGTTGTAGCTTCGTTATTAGTAATACTAAGTTCAAAAGAAGCTGTCTCTTCTGATGTAATTGTATTTTCTACAACTTTTGCTGCTATAGTAGAATCTGCTATAACAAATGAACTGAAAAGTACAACTAGAATTATTGATAATAATGATAGTAACAAATATTTTGAATGCTTCATTTCTCCACCTCTTAACCGCCTCAAATATACTCTATGCTAGTAATCAATTATTTATTCTATATAAAATCTTCGATTCAGAAGCCTTAGAATGTTCATAATGAGTTCATTGCATAATCTAACCAGAAATATGTTACTACAGAAACTGCCGCGCCAAAAGCAGCATCATAAGTACTTCTCAAATAACCATTTCCATGAATATTAGAATCAATAAAAGATAATGCTGCACCGCTACTTGCAGCAATTAATGTGGCTTCATCAGGATGCTTACAAAATCCAGTTTCCATACAAATTGCAGTACCAATTCCAACTGCAGCTCCCAAAGCTGTAATCTCTAGAATGCTAGGCTTGTCCCGATCTGCCACATTTACTAAAACTTCTTTAACTTTTCCTGCCATGTTTTAAATTTCCACTATGTTAATGATTTATAATTTTTTTGTAACATAAGGTCCTTCCTTCTCGTACCCTAGTTTATAGTAGTACCCACGCACACCAATACCAGAAATTACTACAACTTTACTTTTACTAGCTTTCTTAGCAATACTCTCAGCCTTAGCTAACAGTTGCTTGCCTAACCCACGATGTTGGATACCGCCTTCTTTGCCCAAACCAGCAGCAGCCCCATACACATGCAATTCTCTGACAATAGCGCTATTAACAGTTATTTCTGAACGTAACGATTCTGCTGGAAAACGTAATCGTAAAAAGCCTAATAATAAATCGTTTTTAACATCTTCAACTGAGATAAAAAATTCATACCCACCAGAAGCTTCATATTCGTTGATTTTGGTTTTAACATAATCCCAGTCTACATTCTTCCCTTTAGGTTCACGACATCTGATACAACGACATTTCACATCATACTTTTGGGTCATGTACTGTCGCAAGTTAGTCATGGCAACCCCCGCTTCAATTTGTTGATGAGGGATATCTCTTTGTACACGCTGGACTCGACAATATTCTGGTATGAATCGTTTAAATTTAGCAATTAATTTGGCAGCTTCCTCGGTATTAAGTGGTATATATTCCCCTTTTTTCCACATTTCGTAAAGTTTTGTACCTTTAGTAACCATACAAGGATACAATTTTAACATGTCTGGTTTATAATCAGGATCAGAGAACAATTGTTTCATACCAGCAAGATCTTTCTCATGATTATTGTCAACACCAGGTAAACCTGGCATGTAATGTACACCAATCTTAAATCCTAAATCTTTCAAAATCTTAATTGATTTTCTACTTTCTTTAGTATCATGACCGCGATTGATTTTTTCCAAACAGTTGTCATATACTGATTGAATACCTAATTCTATTCTCGTACAACCTAACCTCAACATTTCATTACCATGTTTTAACAACCCATAATCTGGCCTTGTTTCAATACAAAGTGCTACGCAACGAATTTTTGTAGTTTCATTAGTTTGTTGAGCTGCTTCTAAATTATTAACATAATTTTTTTCAGAACTTTCCCCTACACACTCATTTTTATCTTTCAACTCTAACAACTTCTTATGAATTCTAGCAACTCTTTCTTTATCACCTAAATTAACTACAGGTAATTCGAAAAATTTCTTAAATTTAACATAATTAAACTTGCCAGCAGATGTATAAAATATTTCAGAAAAATCGTTCATTGCTTGAAATGCACCTTGCACAAACTGTTCTTGATACTCTTTCGGTGTGCTAGGAAAAGTACCACCCATGATAATCAATTCGACTTTTTCACAGTTGTGTCCAAGCAAAATATATTGTTCTAAGCGGTTAAATACTTGTAAGTACGAATTAAAATTATTCCTTATACCTCGCATAGTAGCAGGTTCTTGACCAGTATAAGATTGTGGCACATAACCAAATGCGCTATTGGGCCCACCAGGACACATTGCGCAAGGACCTATACCTTTCTCTGCGTGTGGGCAAGGAAATGGTTTTGTCATGATAGCTACTGGAGCTACCCCAGAAATGCTACGAACTGGTTTGGTTACTAATTTTTGTTTCAATTCTGCGATCTCGTTTTCTGGTACATGTAACAATATTTCAATATTTGTTGGAATTTTTTTCATCTTATGCTTAATACACAAATCACGTTTAAGTTTAGCAAACTGTTTAGCGTTAAGATCTTTCTTCTTAATTTCTTCAATTATTTCGTGGTAAAATTGTTTTGACATTGTTCTTCTTTCAATTTAAGTTTATACAATAAACCATTAATAACATAATTTCAACCACAAATTTTATAAACCTTTCACTAAAAATAGTTAGAATATGGTTACAAGGATTGGAACTAAACGTAGGAAGACTAGGCATAAGCTAAAACGTAAGCCGGCTGAAAAAGGTAAAATTCCTTTAAGTAAATATTTTCAAACTTTTGAAAATGGTGACAGGGTAGGATTAAAAATCAATTCAGCAATAGCTAAAGGTCAGTTTTTTCCAAGATTTCATGGTAGAGCAGGTAAAGTTACCGGTATGAAAGGTACATGCTACAACATTGAAATCAAAGATGGTGGTAAATTAAAAACTCTAGTTGTCCATCCAATACATTTAATAAGGCTTAAATAAAGCTAAAATAAACAAAATGACTAACCCAGAAATTATTGAAGAAAAAACTTTATCTCTTGTAGATGTTAAGAAGGCTGTTAAAGCTATCGAGAAAAGGGACACTGAATTAGGATTACTTTCTCAGAAAACTAAAGAGTACATGGACGCTTCAATAAATATAAGTAACAAAGATCAAGAGGTGTTACGTAAAGGGTTAGGTGGTCTTAAACTTGCTCGACTAAAGCCGGAATATATCAACAAAATTATCGACTTCTTACCTAAAGATGTTGAAGAACTAAAGATTGTTTTACAAGCTTATCCATTAACTTTACCGAAAAAGGACCAACAAGCGATAGTGGACGAAGTTAAGAAAATTCTTTAGAAAAACAACAAATTTTATTAACTACAAAGTTTTCTCAAGATAGTTCAGGGGAATATTGGGGTATTGTATAAAATGATGCAAAAAACTAACACAGAAGAGAATGCTATAATCTTAGATTATTTGAAGCATGGTTATGCTATGTCTTCAACACCTAGTTTTTCTAAGAGCGCTATAGCTCAAGCTTTGGGCATTTCACATTTAACTTTGTTAGAACTTGTACCAAAAAAGGACGTTTTTCTACAACCTCAACAAGAAGTATATATTGGTGATGGGAAAAGGGACGAAATTCATCATATTAAAGGTAGAATACCACATGAAAGACTTAGCGAAACTGCTAAAGCTGAACTTGAACATGCTATTGACAAAATCGTTGATGACGACGAAGCAAAATATGTAGCGTTCTTTAACAATGCTCAACCATTATCATTACGTATGCACCAGTTAGAGTTACTTCCTGGACTTGGTAAGAAACACACTAAAATAATTATGGAAGCTCGAACAGAAAAACCTTTTGAAAGTTTTGAAGATTTAAAGGAAAGGGTAAAGTTACTACCTGACCCTAAAGGTATTATTGTTAAAAGAATAGTTTCTGAAATTCAAGGTAAGGAAAAATATAAATTATTTACTCGACCTTAAATTTTAATCTAAACAGGTCTTACTTTTTTACCACTTAAGTTTCCAGTTAAAATCTTTCTTTTTTTCTCTCAAATAATCTTTCATTCCAGCACGTTGACAATCTTCTAAAAACTTTTGCCCAATACGTTTTACCCGGATACCATTAATGTCAACATCATCTTGGAATGAGCGGTAACGTTCTAAAATCTTTGTAAGGTTTTTACCTTGCGTTTCTAAATTAACTTGTCTCAAACCATCGTCTGCGATATGTTTTTCTTTCTCTAACTCTTGTAACTGTTTCAGTTCTGGAACAAGTTTTTTTACATCTTCGTTAACCAGTTCTAAGAAATCTAATATTGCGTCTATATCTTTTACAGGTTCAACTCTTTCATGTTCTGGTACTTTTCTCAAACCGAACTTTCGCCAGATTTTCCATTCATTTATCGCCATCTTTTACATTGGTAATAACTTAAGGGTATAAATAGTTTTCTGAAAGGTTGAGTGCGTTATAAGAACAAGATTAATCTAGATGACGTGTACGATATGAATCAATTATACCTTCTGATTTGATAGCTTCAACTTCAGCAAGTTTGTTTCCTATATCTTCTCTAAATCTTGGTGAAAGATCTCCGATAGGTCCATGAAATATCACTATTCTAGTTGGATCGTAACCAAAAATTGCTACATTTTCCCCTGAAACTTTAATACAAGCTTGATCGCCATTAGTACTATAAGGAGATTCGCCAAACAATTGTTCTAACTGCTTAACACCAGCACCACCCAAATCTGCGTCATACCATATCATAAAATTATTATCTTTAAAGTTTTTTATAACAATTTCCATGATTCAAAAGTTATGTTTAATACAATATAGAAACACTTAAAAAAAGAAGGATTTCAATTCGCAGTATCATGAACAAAAAAGGTAGTGTAATACTTGTTACAGCAATCCTATTACTAGGTGCTATTATTATGGTAATTCTTGCTGCTAATCTTTCTTTAAGAGAATGTAATAATAATGGTGATTGTTCAGCAGATTCTTACTGTGGCAGTAACTATCAATGTTTGCCATATCCTGAAGAAGTAGTTGTACGCGATAATAATTATCTTTTGGCGGCGATTGTTCTTAGCATATCAATGATCATCGCTGCATATATTCTTAGAAGAGGGAAAGATAGTAGTGATAAACAATAAGCAATTTTATGATTTCGATTAAAAGTAATATTTAAATAAGTTAAAATTTTACTTCTTACATGGATTTTAAAAAGTTGGTGAGTAAAGAACGACAAATTTGGCACCGACGTTTAGTACCAAGCATTATTGCTGGAGTAGCAGTTGCCATCATAACTTTGTTCTTCAAATTTACTGCATCCAACATTGTTTTATTCTCTTCTTTAGGAGCATCCGCTGCAATATTAACTCATGATAGAATTCATCGAATGAATATATTAAGAACAGTAATTTCGTCTTATTTCCTTGCATTAATTATTAGTATGATTATTACTTGGATAAGTAATTACTTTAACTTAATATTGCCATTACAAGTCTTGTTTGTTGTAACATTTAGTTTGTTAAGTCTTTACATGTTCAACATTTTCCATCCGCCAGCAGTAGCTGCTTCGTTAGCTTTTTTGATTTTTGAAGGCACACTAATAGAAAGGTCTTGGATATTTATGTCAGTAGTAATTTTGTTGATTATAATCAAGGTTTTAACTTACATGTTTTATTCTGACAAGTTAGATTTGAAGAAGTTCCTACATTTAGAATTTAAGAAGGTAAAGTAGTTACTCTTCTTCAACAGCTTCTGCCCAGACGTAATCAAACTCTTCCAAATACTTCTGCGCCAGCTCTTCATTGTAAATTATCAGAATATTCTCATCATTACTTTCATCACCATTCGCACTAGGGTTCATGCTCCCAGTAATCACAACTTTACCATCAACAATGAAAGTCTTATGATGCATATTGTTAGAATTACCATCTTTAACCACGTTAGCTCCTTGATATTCCAAAACCTCGTACTTAGAATACTTTGACACTTGTCTAGACTCAAAAACACCATTTACTTCAACGCCTTCTTGATTTTTTATCAGAAGAACGTTAGCAATTCCTTCATGCGTGAAACTAAATGTCATGAAATGGATACTTTCTTGTGCTTGCTCTAACTCTTCTTTCACATGCTCCGCACAGTTATCATCTGGACAGAAATAGTTTTTGATAGTAGTTCCATCAGCTAATTGAATTTCTTCGTTAAGAACATGATCACCTTTCTTAAAAGTTTCATCTGTCCACATTTCTTGAAATTCATCTTCATAATTGCTTGCCAGAACTTGTGAATTGATTATCAACAGATTATTATTGTTTTTGGTAATACCATTAGTGGTTGGGTTCATTGACCCTGTGAAAATCTTTTCTCCATCAATGATACAGAACTTATCATGCATCTGGCCCCAACCATCAGTTTTAACAAAACTTTCGTTAAAATCTTCAAGATAACTATTATCTACAATAATCTGCACTTCTAAACCATCTTCTTCCAGTTCGACCATCTTTTCGTTAATAGATTCGTAATCTAACTCGTATAAGGCACAATGAATACTTTCTTCTGCACTATCTAAGAACGTTAATACTGCATTTTCACAATCATCATGTGGGCAGAAATATACTTGAATCTCAGCATCGTCTTGTACAATGTTATTTGTTTCAGCTTCGTTATCAGCACTAAAACTTCCTGTAATAGAAGATATGTCAAAGTCAAAGCTGAAATATGCTAATGCTACCAGGACAGCTACTAGAACCATCACCACTTTTTTTACCATACTAGTTAGAGAGAAGGTTCATGTATATTAAGTTTGTTGTTGGCAAAAATGTTGATAGAAAAGTAAAGAAAAAAATTAAAAAAAAAAGCAAGACTATTGCTTCCTTAAGTTAGCTCTTCTACTTGGTCTAGCTTTCTCGTAACCTTTGCCTTTACCGCGCATACCACGAGATTTCTTACCTGCAGAAGTCTTACCATGAGAAACTCTACTATGATGTTTCTTATCACAAATCCAGTTAATCTTCGGATCAGACTTGATAACTGGATGACTAGGATCTATTAAGATAACTTCGTACCAATAATATTTCCCATCTTCTGCTACCCAATAAGAATTTAACACAGTCAAGTTGTTAAACTTTCGAGCTGCTCTATCCTCAGAAATAACTTGATAACTTTTACGTAAAGATAATCTCTGCCCATAATGTTTAGATCTACGCCCTTTCTTAATCATTGGCCTAGTATGACCACCACGTAGAACACGTTGTCTTACAACAACATAACCTTGTTTAGCTTTATAACCTAAACTTCTTGCTCGGTCAATCCTGGTAGGTCGTTCGATTTTAACTGTACTACCTTCCTTTCTCCAAGCAATTAACCTTTCACGCCATAATTCTGGCATACTTTTCTTTGGCTTTTTCCAAAGATCTCTTACATGTTGATATAATCCCATATTTGTTAGCCTCCACTATTATACTTTCGTTTAAGGATTCAGGCAAGCTATCGCCCACATCTCCTTACATTAGGCCTATTTTCAAGCTCATTTTTAAATGTTTTTAGAAAAAATTAATTATTATCCTTTCAACATCTCTCGGTACGCTGGCATCCATTCCTCATGACTCATGATAAAATGTTCGTGATTTCTGATGACATGTGGAAACCTTTCCCTTAACTCGTTAATTATTTTGTTAAATTCTTGATAGCTTTCAACCACAAACTCAAACTCTACTTCCCATGGAGCCAGACTTCTGATATAGTACAATGCATTAGGATGGCGTCTCATCCATTCAAATAAAGCAATTTCGTCCTTCTTAGATAATGTTCTAAAATAAATTATTGCTTTAAAGAATTCTAGCCCTAATTTGTTAAAATCTACTGCTAACCGATAACTTAGAATAACGCCTTTCTGTTCAAGTTGACGAATTCTTCTTCGAACAATTTCAACAGTAGAGTTAGTTTTCTTACTTAGTTCTGTGATAGAAATTCTAGCATCGTTAGCCAAAATATTAAGTATTTTAAAATCTAATTTGTCTACTTCAACTTTAACAATATCTCCACCAAAAACCACTTCTTCACTATCATTATCATTTGTAAAAAACTTTTTATGATATTGTCTTGTATCTACCATTGTTCCAAGAACTTTGCTAATAATCAGATGTCCCCATTTTGATAATAATGAATTAATCTCTTCAAAATAAGTTGTAATATTTGTTGATAAGATTGCAAAAGCACAGTCAAAAGCACCATCAGAAACTCCAAACCAATATATGCTCTTATTAGTTCTCAACTCGTTAAAAAATTTCTCTTTTTCTTCTGGAATATTCTCTAATTTAAGATAAGCTTTGAACATGTAATAACCTAACTTGTTTGGATTAATAGAAGTGATAAAACCAGTTATAATGCCTTTTTTTTGTAATTGTTGAATTCTATATTTTACCGCTTCGCGGGATCGGTTAACTTTCTTACCTAACTGTGTATTTGAAATTCGACAGTTTTTGTCTAGTTCTGCTAAAATTCCTCTGTCAATCTTATCTAGTTTAATTTTAACCATATTTTTACCTAAATATGTTTTTTCTTTATAAAATTTACTATTTTCGGTTAAAATAACATAACAAGTTTAATATAGTTGTTATAACTAAATAGTAGTTATGAAACCAGAAATTGAAAAAATATTACCAGAAAATGTTCCTGAAGATTACAGGCTTATGCCTTTTGACTGGCTATTTCCAGCAGAAGAAGTAGATGGGAGATTACTTACACTAGACATTTCACTAGCTCCAGAAACGTTTGTTGAAGCTGTTAACAAATCAAAGGACAAGAAAAAAGCAGTCGATGATAATTATGGATCAATATGTCCACACAACTGTAGTGGCTGTTTTGAAAAAGGAGACATTGAAAACGATCTTTTAGGTTTTGAAGAAGTTAAAGATTTAATTAATCAAGCTAAAGAATTAGGGTTAAAATCAGTAAAATTCCTTGGACCTGGAGAATTATTTGCAAATCCTGATTTGTTTAATGTATTAGATTATTTACAAGAAAAAGACATTAAAATAACAATTTTCACAAAAGGAGGAATTTTAGGTGATGACGAATTAGCCCAGAAGTATCAGGGAATGACTTCTAATGAACTAGTACAAAAAGTTTGTAATTATGATAACACCAGATTTTCGATAAATTGTACAACTCTTGATGAAAAAAAAACAAACAAAATAACAAAGAGTGAAGCAAATAATTATGCACAAGCAAGAGCAAGAGCATTAGAATTATTAGTAGAACAAGGTATGAATCAAGATTTTGTTTGTCAAAGACTATCCTTAGCTTGTACACCAGTAACTGATTATACAATAGAAGATACTTTGGAATTATACCAATGGGGAGCAGAAAGAAATATCCCAGTCATTATAGCTCCATCAATGGTTAGTGGTAAGGGAAGAAGTTTGGTAAATAAAGCTAAAAAACCTGAATTCCAAAAAAAGCTTATTGAACTTTACACAGAGATTTATACGTGGGCAATAGAAAGAGGGATAATGACATTAGATCAAGTAAGAGAAGAAGGCATTTCACCTTATGCAGGAATACAACCTTGTAACCAGTTAGGTTATGGTATGTTCATAAGGAAGGATGGTGTTGTTCAAAGTTGTCCTGGAAACGATTCTAAAGAGTTTAGAATTGCTCAAGATGTAAGAGCTAAACCGCTGGAAGAGATCTGGAAAAATAGTAGAAATTATGCTATTGGACAAGAAACACCAGTAAATAATAGGTGTGTAAAAGATGGTGTGACTATTCCAAAAAGGTTGTATAATGAAGTTCTGAAGAGGTTAAAATAAGCTGACTTTTTATTTACAATCACCCACAGAACCACAGTCTTTAAATATTTGAAATGCATTACTTATTAGTATGGCAATAAAAGATATTATTAAAAAAGATTTCTTGACCATTGAAGCTGACACCAACGTTTCTGAAGTACTCGGAAAATTAAAAAAGAGTAAGAAAAGAAACGCTTTAATCCTTAAAAAAGATCGTTATCTCGGAGTTGTTGATAGGAGAGCATTTCTGAAAAGTAGCATCACATCATCTGACACTAAAATTATCAAATGTACAATAAGGACACCGACAATTTCTACAGAATCTGACGCTATGGAAACTGCACAACTTATGGCAAAAAGTAATTTTGAAATTTTGCCAGTAGAAGAAGATAAAAAAATTATTGGCATTGTAAGAGCATTAGATTTAGTACGAAACCTTGCAAGTATCCCGGAAATTAAAAGAATCAAAGTTAGAGATATTAAATTAGCTAAACCAAAACCATTACGTGGTCATGATAAGGTTTCTGTAGCAATTAACACTATGCTTAACGAAAAGGTTGAACGTGCTCCAATATTCTTGTCAAGGAAATTGATTGGTATCGTACGATTACGTGATTTGTACAAATATTTCTTGACACCTGCCCAGAAATCCTCACGAGGTAAAAGTTTTGGCGGAACTAAAGCTGGAGCTTCTGACAAAACTAAAAGTTCTGACATTGCTGTAGAAACGTTCTCTACTAAAAATTTTCACGAAATTAAACGTGACGAATTAATTCCAAAAGCTGTTTACAAAATGTGCATGAACGATGTTTGGGAATTAGTAGTTAAAGAAGATGATAAAGTGTTTGGATTATTAACAGTAAAAAACATTTTGGCAAAAATATCTTCACTGAAAACTGCAGTACGTACAGAAATTGATTTAGTTGGTTTACCTAAAACCCACATTAGTGAAGATAAAAAAGAAAAATTGTTACAAATTGCTAGAAATGAAAGTATTAAGGTAGAAAAAGTAGTTAACAATGATCTCCAACTAAAAATACATTTCAAAGAATCTCAGCAAAGTGGTAAGTTGGGTAAGAAATATCGTTATTCAGTAAGTACAAGACTGGAATTACCGGGCCAAGTATTTAGCGCTTCTGAAGAAGGTTGGAAAGTAGAAAACGTGTTAAGGAAATGTATGGTTAGCTTACGCGGTAGTGTGAAAAGCAAGTTTAGGATTTAGTATTTTTTCTTAATTTTTGAAGTTCAACCAAATTTTTTGACAAAGAAATAGTTTTTGGAGAAACTTCAACTAGATTCCCATTAAAGGTAGTGTAACTGATTACAGAAATGTCTCTAAGATTCATTATTTTTTCTAATTCGTACCTCATGTAATGTAATTGTACACAATGTGGCGATTTATTAACTGATACCATGATTAAATTTTTTACTTTACCTAACCTTAACACAGAAGCTATTTTATGTGCTACCATATTCATATGAGTTTCTTCAAGACATGTAAAAAAAATATTGTTTGAAATATGTTTCAATTTGTTAAATGCTGAAGGGTCCATGTTAGGTAAACAAGAACCGCAAATAATTACAGTACCTTCCAGCTCAAAAACGTTACTTGACATTAATTGTTTCATGGACCGCTCAGAGTAAATAACCAATTTAAAGATTGTGGTGAAGAAAAAGTAAGGTTATTCTTAACTAATTCCTAAAAATATATAAAAAGTAACAGATTCTTACCATAGCTATGAAAGCTAAAGAGTTAAAAAAGAAATATTTAGAATTTTTTCAATCTAAAGGTCATGCTATTATAGATTCTGCTTCCTTGATACCTGAACATGATCCAACTGTCTTGTTCACAACTGCTGGAATGCATCCTTTAGTCCCATTTATTACAGGACAAAAACATCCGCTTGGTAAAAGATTGACCGATGTTCAGAAATGTTTACGTACTGGTGATATTGACGAAGTCGGTGATACTACACATCACACTTATTTTGAAATGTTAGGTAATTGGAGTTTTGGCGATTATTTTAAAGAAGAAGCAATTGAAATGAGTTTTGAATTTCTTACTAAAGTGTTAAAATTACCTTTAGACAGGTTAGCTTTTACATGCTTCGCTGGTGATGATAACGCGCCACAAGATAAAGAATCATACAAGAAATGGTTAAGCCTTGGCGTGCCTAAAGAACGTATTGTATTTCTTGGTAAGGAAGATAACTGGTGGGGTCCAGCTAGTGAAACTGGCCCGTGTGGTCCTGATACTGAAATGTTTTATTGGGGACCAGAAGACATACCTGTACCTAAAAAATTTGATGCAGAAGATGAACATTGGATAGAAATTTGGAACGATGTTTTTATGCAGTATGATAAACAAAAAAATGGTAAATACATTCCACTTAAACAAAAAAGTGTGGACACTGGTTTGGGCTTGGAAAGAGTTGCTGCAATCTTACAAGGTTATAATGACAATTATCGGACAGAACTATTCTGGCCACTTATTCAAAAAATTGAAAAATTAACTAAGTTAAAATATGGACCAAAAAGTGATCAGGAACATAAAGATAAAGGCGAACAATGTTGGGTAGATACCAGGATAATGATGCGAATCATAGCAGATCATATTAAAGCGTCAGTGTTTATTCTTGGAGATGAACGTGGCGTAGTACCATCTAACGTTGATCAAGGTTATATTCTGCGAAGGTTTATCAGAAGAGCTATCAGGAATTTAAGATCGTTAGGTTTAGAAATTGACCAAATTGATCTTAGCGATTTGGCTAAACAAGTTATCAAAATGTATAAAGAAGATTATCCGCTTCTTGAAGAAAAGAAAAAGTTTATTCTTGACGAATTTAAGAAAGAAGAAGAAAAATTCAAACGTACTTTGGATAAGGGTCTTAGAGAATTCGAGAAAATTTCTGCTAAAAGTAAAGAGATTTCGGGCAAAGATGCTTTTTTACTGTTTCAATCGTATGGTTTCCCATTAGAAATGACACAAGAGTTAGCTGGTGAAAAAGATCTTATGGTAGACGTTACTGGTTTCCAGAAAGAATATGAACATCATCAAAAATTGTCTAGGGTTGGCGCAGAAAAGAAGTTTAAAGGTGGTTTAAGTGACGCTTCTGAAGCGACTACTAAATTACATACAGCTACGCATTTACTTAACGAAACATTACGTCGTGTAGTATCTAAAGATATTAAACAACGTGGAAGTAACATTACTGCTGAAAGACTTAGGTTCGATTTCAATTTTGATTGTAAACTTACTTCTGAAGAAAAGCAAGCAGTGGAAGATGAAATTAACAAAGTAATCTCGCAGGGTTTGGAAATCAAACGTGAAGAAATGCTTTTGAAAGATGCTTTGTCAAGCGGCGCACAGTCAGAGTTCGGCGCTAAATATCCAGAAAAAGTTTCAGTATATTCCATAGGTGACTATTCGAAAGAAATTTGTATGGGACCGCATGTTAAGAATACTAAAGAGCTCGGCAAATTCAAGATCAAGAAAGAACAATCTTCAGCTGCTGGTGTTAGACGTATTAAGGGGATATTAATTTAGTGGGGCTGATAAATATGGTTAAATTAATCAAAAAAGAAGAAGGTAAAATAAGAATCATTTCAGAAAATTATCAAGTTAATAACTTTATAACAAAAGAAATTTCTGAAAAAGTTAGTGTAGCAATTAGTGAAGGGAATAATTATCAAAAAACTACTAAAAATATTGAGAGCGATAGAGTTTATTACGTTTTAGAAGGAAAACTTATTGTTAACAATGATTTAATTGCTGAAGAAGGAGATTTTATCTTTGTACCAAAAGGCGAGGAATACACATTTAGCGGAACATTCAAAACAATACTTATCAATTCACCAGCATTTGGTGCAAAAAGTGAAGAGATAAAAGAATTAAAATGAAACCAACACATAAATATTTAGAGCATACAGCTGACATCTTGTTCCAAGCAGAAGCTGAATCATTACCTGAACTGTTCAATGAATGTGCATTAGCTGTAGAAGAATCACAGTTTGATTTAAGTACAGTTGAACTTAACGAAGAAGTTAAAATTAAGAAAGAAAACAAGCAGATTGATTTGTTACTATTCGACTTCCTTGCCGAACTACTTTTTTACAAAGATTCTGAAATGTTAGTTCTGAGCGAATTCAAGATTGATATTATTGAAGATGACGATAAGTTTACGTTAAGTTGTAAAGCGTTTGGCGAGAAGATCGACCAAGAAAAGCATCAGCCAGAAGTTGAAGTGAAGGCGATCACTATGCACGAGTTTAAGGTAGAGAAACGTAGCGAAGGTTGGTTCGCGCAAGTTTTGTTGGATATATAGAAATTAAAAAAAAAAAATTACTTCTTAGTATCTTTAAACGCGTGTTCCAACATGTCTTTAGTGTACCCGCCAGGGACATTACCACTAGACGCGTACTCGTACAAAGCAGTGTTAAAGATGGCATTAGCAATGTTGAACACCATAGTAACCATTGTTACCCAGATAACAGCAATTAAAAATACTACTGCTAAAGCAATGAACGCGCCAGTCATGAATGACCATGCACATAGCAATAAAAGGGGTATTAACACAATGAAAGTCACTAACCCTTGTATCATTCCTAATCCCAAGTACCGAACTAAACTTTCTCCCCAAGTCTTCTTCAAAACCTGAACAGATTTTTTGATTGCGTCAAATGGTGTCAGATCATGGTAAACCATTGCTGGTACGACAAAGATTGTTACAATACTCCATGCTAAGCCTAACATTGCTCTTAAGATGTGTAACAAAACGCCGCCAAGACCTTTAGCTTTTCGTGCCATGTTTTCTAACACTCGCAACAAAAGCCCAACAGTTGCTGACAGGGCGCTCCACATTGCAATTAAATGTATCTTGGAAAACGCGAACTTGAACGTTTCACTTGGAGTTGCATTACCACCTTCAAACCTTTTCTTAGCAGTGTACACTACGCAAGTGTTAAAGAACGTTGCAATAAACGCTAAGCCAAAGTATACAATAAACAGTAAGAGGTATTCAATAATCCCGAACGCTGGTATACCAGCCTGTTCAAAGATAGCCACAATTATAGTAGGAACAAGTAATGCTAAAATAAACAATAATGAAAATATTCCTGCTAGAATCGGATAAAGAATCAGTTCTTTATCTTCTTTCATAACGTGGAAGGTTAACTTAGTAATCTTCCAACTATTTTTGAATGTATTTTCTATCATAGAGATTGTTTTACAGCTAAGAACTTTATAAAGATTACTGCTAGTTGTTTGGGTAAGGTAAGAAAAAGGAAAAAAAGAAAAAAGAAATTCTTAAAAGTGTGTCCTTTCAATGTTATCATATCTTTGAACATTGTCCAAGTCTCCAGCCATGTAATCTCTAACTACACCTGCAGCTGATTGATATGTTTGTATTAAATCCTTAAGTAAAGGTCTAACATCAAGAATATCCTTAAAAACTTGCTTTTTCAAAGGAGTCAAATCTTTTCCTTCAGTATGTTCTTCAAAGAGATATACACCTTTTACCTCATCATGAAGAATTCCCATCATTTCTGTCATAACATCACAGTCACGATCAAATTTTGATGAGCTTTTATACTCACTTATAGGATCACTTGATTCAACACCTTCATGAGACCTATGTTCTCTTGACACTGCCCTTATACAAGATTCAGAGAATACTGTTGCTCGACATAACACATCATTAATCTCGTATCCATTATCAACTGGTAACCCAAAGAAGCGAGGTGATTTTCTACTGGATAAACGTAGCATATCATCTTTTTCACGAACAATTGGATCACCATTAAATTTATGATATCTAAAAAAAGACACATACAAGTCACCAAAAGCTCTATCTTCTCCTTTAGATTCTATTTCCTTGTCATTAACAGATGCAAGTAACTCCCCATAAACAGTTTTTCTGTTTTCAAACTTTTTTAACGTGTCTTCTAAACACATTTTTTTCAATTCATTTTCTTCTTTCATTTTCTCTATCTCCACCTCTTTAAGGTCTGAGGTCTTGACCTTTTATTTGTTATGTATTAGTGGTAACGCTTAGCTTATTTAAACATTCACTCTCCAAAAAAGGAGGAGCAAAAGAAAGTATTAAATATCAGAAGAATAACACACTAAACATGGACACTCAAATCCTAGAAGATATCGGTTTAACAAACGCGGAAATTAAGGTATATTTAGCCTTGTTAGAATTAGGCACAGCCACAGCAGGGCCAATTATAGATAAAACAAAGTTACAAAGTTCAGTTGTTCACATGACTTTAAACAAACTTACTGAGAAAGGTCTAATATCTTACATAAAAGAAGGACAACGAAGACATTACCAAGCTTCTAATCCAAAACATATCGTTGAATTCATTAACGAGAAAAAGGAACGTTTTGAAGAAATTTTGCCTGAACTTCTCCTAAAACAAAAAATTGCTAAAGAGAAGCCAGAAGTTGTAACTTATCGAAATATTAGAGGTATCAAAGAACTACTTTTAGAACTGCTTAACGCTGGTGGAAAAGAACACAACACTTTTGGTTCAGCTATAGAATCGTTAATGTTAGGCGATGCATGGTGGATGAATTATCATAAAAAAAGAGCAACCAAAGGTATTAAAGCTAAACTTATTTTCAACGAATCTTTAAAAAAATGGTGTGATGTTAACAAATACCCTAACGCAACTTACAAATTTACTTCTATGGGATTTGAGCCATTAACAGAAACAATTATCAGGAACGATAAGATTGGAATTATTATATGGACTAAGAAACCTATTGGAATTTTGATACACAACAAAATTGCTGCACAATCTTATGAAAAATTCTTTCAAATGATGTGGAAAGCATCTAAGAGTTAGACATAATTAACTATCTTCTTGACAACATCTTCATAACTTGCCAGATTCATAGCACCATTAAAAGAATAAGTGAACACGTTAGTCATCCAATTAGCCCATTCTGGATCCCAAACATCATAAAATATACGCAAATTCTTAGCAATCTCACCCTCTTTATATCGAGCAGTACGAACTTCTTCTTTCAAACGTAACAACCTATCGTCAAAGATAAAACCACGTAAAGGATGACGTAAATGTCGGATCTCAATTAAATCAGTGCCATGTTTCTTGTCCAAGGATTTAAGTTTAGTTATGTTACGTAAACTTGCTGGATCGATTCGGCATAACACTTTAATTTTCACACCGCGCTTTACCAGATCTTCTAAGACTGTTATCATTATTACACCTTTCTCTTTCACGTTAATCCAAGAAAGGTTACCTGAAAAATTGTATAAGGTATGTTGACAGGAAAATAGTTGTTTAGCTAACTCTTGTTTAACAGAAACATTTTCTTTTTCATACTGTTCAAACACTACATTCTTCTTATCAGATTTAACATGCATAAAGAAATCTAACACGTCAAAATCATCTTTCACATTACCTGTCAAAAACGCTTTCAAAAACTTTTCTTTAATTTCGTCTTTACTTTTCTGCATAACGTTTTCTAGATAAACTACTTTCAAAGCACCATGACTACCTTTCCGAAAAACTTTAACTCTTAGTTCAGGATAATCTTTCTGAATTTCTTGAACGTACTTGTCAATAGTTTTCCATGACTTTTGGACATGTTGTGCAATTTCGTGAATAGATTTAGGTTCGTTAGCTACAAAACTAAGAATTTGTTTGACCACCTCGGAATTCATAGCAAATTGTAATTAATCGTGGTTTTATAATAATTTATATTGTGACAAAGCTGTTTTTTCCGCATAGTTTGATTTTTTTTCCAACTACTTTAATGATGTATAAAACTACTCTAGGTACATACACTCAAAGAAAAATTCAAATTAATGACCAATGCTAACAAAAGAGGTGAACCTGATGGATGTACATATTAACCCAAAGTTTAGAATACCACGTGAAGAGTTAGAAGATAATTTACAGATCAAGTTACAATATAATGGCAGTTTTGAATATATTATCCCAGCTAGAGATTTAGCAGAAATTCATGATATTAATCTTGTAAGTAATGATAAACTTGAAAGAATTCTTCGTAAAGTAAAATTAAAAGATAGTGATGTACATCCTTACGAACATTCTGACTTTGGATTACATCGTATATCTCCATCTGCAATTAATATTGGTCAATCGTTTGTCCTAGAAGGTAAAATTTTGGACCTTTGCAAATTTTCACAATTCGCTCGCGCTTTTTCCTTAGAAGGTTTTTCCAAACTACCACCCCTGTTAATGAAGGGAAAAGATAGGGAAGGGAACAAAGCTTGTGCAATTTACGTCCCACCAATAATAGAGTTGCATGAACATTACACATTGATTGACGGCATTCACAGAAGTTATTTGACAAAAAGTGCAGATACTACAATGAATTACGTAATAGTACGAAATGTGCAAGCGCCTCTTCCTTTTCAACCAATGCAATGGGACTTTGCTCAACAAGTATCACACCGACCAGATATTACTGATAGGTATGTTGACTTAAAAATGGACTTGTTCCGCGATTTAAGCACAGTTGGTATTGATGGTTAGAATGTGCTTTATAGAAAACATCAAAGAGAAAAAAGTAAAAATGTACAAAGACCAGGAACTAAAAAGAGTTTATTTTTTTTCTCTTAACTATTGTAAAAAGTATGGAAATAAAAGTAATGGACATAGTTACAAGCATACTCAAAGAGTATTAAAAAATGCAATTAAAATCATCAAAAAATACAAACTAAGAAAAAAAGTGAATGTGAAAACAATTATTGTTTCTTGTTTACTTCATGACATTTCTCGATCATATGGTTTTAATGGGAAAGATCACGGGCAAGTTAGTTACAATATTGTCAAAGGGTTTCTAAAAAATACTTTGAATTTTAACAAGCAAGAATTAGCTTTAATAGAACCCTGTATGAGTAACCATTGCATTAACAATAAAAAAACACATAAAAGTTTGGAAGAAAAAATTTTGTATGATGCTGACAAGAATGATGGATTTGGCTTAAGAGGTTACTGGCGGATATTTGTGTACTTTTATTTAGAACGTGACCAAGGTTTACGAACTGTTTGGCGTAAAATTACAGTAGACATGCCTAAAAGAAAAAAAGAGTTACATTTCAAAGAATAATATTAATAATTAACAAACTAATTCCTTTTTTAATAACGTTTTACAGATAACCATTTATCAAAAGAGGCAGTAGCAATTTCCATTTCATCCCCGTTACCAGAAGCAAAAACTTCTCCTTCAAGAAATCCGCCTTCTGCTTGACTCTTGTGAACCATTACTTGAGTTCCTGGTCGAAGTTCTTCAAATTGTTCACTTTCAATATTAACTAAACTTGTTGGACTTGAACTTCTAGGTAAGGATATAGTTTCTTCTTCAGAATCTTTATTAGTTATTGGCAAAGAACCAATGAAACCAACATTATGTTCATTAACATTAGATTGAATAACATCTCCTTCAACTGAAGTTACACCAAACCTTGCTTGATGATGATCTAAAAGTCCTCGACTAGTATAATTAAAAGTTGCATTAAGATAATTATCAGTAGGTAAACGATTTACACTATCTAAACTTCCATCACCAGCTTGAGCAGGGAATGCTACAGTACAGGCCGCTACAGCAATCGAAGCAGCCACATTTTTCCAAGAAGGAAGATAATCTACTGCTCTCGGTTTAAATTCAATAACTTCTGCCATCTGTTCGTCTTTAATATCTTCTTCTAATTTAACATCCCATTTATCAGTATAATTTTCGATAACTTTAGATACTGTATCATAAGCGTTATGTTTTTTTCTAAACAAACCAGCTTTTTCAGTTTTACCTTCTAAAACAGTTTTCCATAAATTATCATCAAGTTTTTCTGTTAATAAACCAGCATAGATTTTATTAATTCTAGATTCTGTACCTGGAACAAAATTTAAGTCAGCCAACTTACTTTCTAAATAATTAGAGGGTCTTACTTCTTTACTCATTTCTCTGAACCATGTATCAACTTGAAAATCAACTTTATTAAGTTCAATTTCATTATAAAGTTCAAAAGCTTCTTCTTCAAGACTAGAATAATTTTTTTCAAAGACATCAGTAACATCAAATCTATCAGTAAAATCCTTAATTGCTTTTGTAACACCATCAACTTTTCTTTGTCTATCTTTATCATCTGCAAAAGTCCCTTCAATTTGGTGGTACCATGAAGCAAAACTTAATTCTTCAGCATATAACTCTTGTAAAGATACTTTATTACTGATTAGATCATTAAAGCCAATTAAATTAATTGAGTCCAAACTACTTTGTAAATATTTTTTAGGATTTGAACTACGATTCATTTCTTCCAACCAACCTACAACATTATTATGAACCTCTTTTTTAGCACCAGCAATTATATTATCTTCCCATTCTCTTGCTAAATCTTTGCCAGATTTCTTAACTTCTTCAACTTGTTCAGTTCCAAAAGTAACTGGACCATCTGCAAGGTCATAATATTTTTCATCAATTTCTGGGTTAAGATCTTCTAAGTCACTAATATTTTCTGCAGGTATGCTATCTAAATCATCTCTAAGAACTCTGACATACCTTACTTCCGAACTAATATTTTCTTCAACCTGAGCTATACTTTCATAATCTTCCGCTTTGTAATCGCTTCTTTTTGGAGTTCTTCTCACATCCCTAGTTACAATTTCACCCCAATCAACAAGATAATCAGTCAACTGATCATCAAGTTGGTCTTGGATCATATCAAAAGCTGTAGAAACTCTTTCTCCTCGCTCTTTATTCTTGATACGCTTAAATCTTTTATTCAAAGTTTCATTTTTAAGGTCAGAAAATGTTTCATAAACTCCTTTTAATTTATCAACTTGATTTTCAAGCCTTTTCTCTAAATCATTTTCATTAGAAATACTATCTGAAGCGTAAACATCAACATTAGTTAAATAATTGTCAACAATTGTCATATAATTAATAGCTCGGTCTTCCCAAATCCAATTCTTTCTGGTAAATTTCTCTACAACATCGAAATGTGCTGAATATTTGTCTTTTAACTTATCAATATGAGTTCCAGTAAGGACATCTTTAACTAAATCTTTTATTTCAGGTATATCTGTACTATGATATAATTCTTGATCTACTTCTAATTCTCTTTCAATAGTTTCGTATAAGGCTGCTTCCATTTTTAATTATTTTTTTTATATTTAAATTTAAGTCACTATTTTTAATAGTTTTTTGTCAACAAATGGTAATAAAACTATCTCACTTATAAACTTTTGGTATGTTTTGTTACTTTGGAGTGGTGTTTTGCAATGGTAATTTTAACTGATTTCTTAATAAGACTAAAACTTTCTAAGCTCAGAAAGGTTTAAATACTATTAAATTTTAATTAAAGTTAATAATAGAGGTTATAGATAGATGGTTGAAGAGACTTTTATACAGGATGCTGTTGTATTTCTAGATCAAATTGGAATGTATAATGTAATCCTACCTTTCTTATTAGTATTCACAATCGTTTTTGCAATTTTAGAAAAGACCAAAATTTTTGGTGTAGACAACAATGGTGTTACTAAGAAAAACATTAATGCAATCATAGCGTTTATTGCAGGATTTCTAGTAATTGCATCTACTCAATTAGTTTCAGCTATTAATGAAATTGTTGCTAATGTGGTCTTAGTACTGATATTAGTTATTTGTTTCATGATGTTAATTGGAGCAATGCATACTGGAGAGAAAGAATTTAGTTTAGAAAATTTTCCTGGCTGGATCAAATTTTTAATGTACTTAACTTTTGTTGGAATTGTCCTTATTTTCCTTAACGCTCTGGATTGGCTGGACAAGATTATTGGTTATGGACAAGCTGCAGATAGGCAATGGCTTAACAGTTTAATTTTCCTAGGAATCTTAGGATTCATTATGTGGTTAATTATACGAGAACCAGGTAAAGATAGTGGTGGAGATAAGAAAGATTAAAATAATAAGAAGTAATCATAATAAAAATACTAACTAAAAACAAAAAGGGGTTGATTTATAATGGAATCGTTTTCAACTTTAGCATACTATTTTGAAGCATATGGAGTAATGGACTTCCTGTTACCATTCATCTTAGTATTTACTATAGTTTTTGCAGTAATGCAGAGAACTAAAATATTAGGAGATAAGAAAAATTATAATGTTGTAATAGCTTTGGTACTTGGCTTATTATTTGTAGTACCACACATAACAGGATATTATCCATTAGGTTATGATCCTGTCGATGTAATGAATAATGCATTACCAAGCATATCATTATTAGCTATTGCTGCAATCATGTTACTTTTATTGATGGGAATATTTAGTACAGACTTTTCTAATAAAGCCGCACCTTTTATTGCGTTAGTATCTATAGGATTTGTAATTTACATTTTTGGATCTTCTCTTGCTTTGTGGACCGGTCCTTACGACGCGTTTGGCTGGTGGACGGCAGAAGTTACTGAACTGATAATTATTTTACTAGTATTCGGATTAATTGTATGGTTTATTACTAAAGAAGATAGTAGTAAGAGCAAAGGTGGAGAAATGTTAAAGAGTTTTGGTAAACTCTTTGAGAAAAACAACAAATAAAATGGCTAGCGTTTTAGACATAGGGTTAATACAGTACTTCGACATAGTTTTTCCGTTCTTATTGATAGCCCTATTAGTCTATGCAGTCTTACAAAAAACAGGAATTATCGGTAAAAGTGTTGCTGTTAACTCAGTAATTTCAGTTTGTGCAGCAGTAATAGCTATTTTGTCTGACGCCGTAGTTCAAATGATCACTTTTATGACACCTTGGTTTGTGGTAACATTTATTTTCTTTGTGTTACTTCTTTTAGTATTCCAGATCATGGGTGCCAAAGATGGAGATTTTGAGCTAGCAGTAAAAGATAAAGCTGTCCAATGGGTAATTATCGGAATTGGTTTAATAATCATATTTGCCGGCTTTGCAACAGTGTTTGGACAAAATTTCTTAGACATGCGCGATGATGGTGAAGTTGATAGTGAAACAGATATGATAGATGGTGGCAGTTCAGATGGTACATCTGATGGTAGTTTTGATTCTAATGTTACAGAGATTTTCTTCCATCCAAAAGTTCTTGGGATGATAGTCTTGTTTGGAATAGCCATATTTGCAGTAGCATTGCTGACTAATTGATGTTATCTTTTTTTTTATTCTTTTATAATTACAGTTCTAATTGATTATTTTAATTATGAAATTAGACTTAATTTAGAAAAAATAATTAAAGAAAATATTAGAGAAAACTCTAAATTATCAGCAGAATCTTCTATTCTCCACCTTCAATTTTATCCTTAACTCCCTGAGTAACGCTCTTTAGTTCCTTTACATTCTCAGTAAATACTGGGATAACGTCTTTAAAGACCTTACCAACTGCCTTCAATTCAGTACCAACATCTTGCATACGCTTATCATACTCTTCAACTTTACCTAACACTGCTTGATGTAAAACTTTAAAATCTTCTTTTAACTTATCAAGATCAGCAGTCATTTTCTGATCTTTTTCTTCCATTTGCTGTTTCCATTCGATAATCTTCTTAACTTCACCGATAAGCTCGTCCCACTTTTCATCAATCATATTTTCTGTAATTTCTTCTATCCGATCGTAAAGGTTATCTCCAGACCCACCAGTCGTACTATGATCTGGCGGAGGCATTCCAGATGGAGGCATTGACCCTCCACCCATACTCGGGCCTGTTGGTCCTTGTGGCGGACCGCCAGCAGCACCTGCACTGCTATCAATATTGTTTAAAGCAGAAATAACTTGTGCATCGTGCACACCTTTATTTTTCATTTCTTCCATAATTTGTTGGTCAGATAACCCTTGCGACCTTAACTGACTAACCTCACTATTTACGTCAACTTTACCTTGTCCTTGAGAGAATAATGCCATGATTTAACACCTCTTTTTGATACATGATTAGCATAAATATTTACTTTTATTTATATTTTTATGTTTTTATTTACACGATTGGACTATGTTTTTCTTTTTTCTTATCTTCTTTATCTTCAACTTTTTCTTTTTTATTTCCACTTTTAACAGAGTTTTTAGTATCTTTACCTTTAGCAGCTTTCAATAATTCATCTTTTTTAAATTCAAATAACCGGTCCAAATCTTTATGAGTAACAAAATTCATTGGGTTCCAGAACTCAATATATTTCTTTATCACTTCCACTTCTTCAATACCGGCAGTTTGTTTAAGCTCTTTAATAATCAAATCAAGTTTGTTGTTCATACTCTCAACCTGATGACGCAATTCTACTAATTCACTATCAAAATTCTTTAATTCTTTTTTATCTTTAGCACTACGTTTTATCAAATCGTTCTTAACCATATTAAATTCGCGGTTAAGATTATTAATTTTTCCTTCTAAAGCTTTTACCCAAGTATATAATTTAGCATTACCAAAAGTACTTTCTGCGGTTGGTGCTGCTGTTTTTTTTGCCATTTTCTATATTTCAGTGTGGGAAACTATTTAAACGCTTAGATATTATCCCTATCAAGCTTGAGATAGCGATAAATATTATAAAGTTGTGCAATTATTTGCAAGTAGTTAAATGCTATTGTTTAGCAAAAATTAATAAATAGTAATATTAAAACTTAACTGAAAATGGTGGTAGATCCTAGTCAAGATAAGGAATGTTTCGCTTATGACACATATCATGAAGGCGAAAATAAAGTATTGAAAGTTTACCTAGAGAAATGTACATTCCCTCCTTCTATAGAATACAGTGAAACTTGTATGGCAAAAATCATTATTGCTTTAATGGAAGTTACTGGAATTACTAACATTATCCTTTCACAACGTCGTGAATATGATTATGACTTATCTCAAGTAGAAACTTTAAACGAATTAGCTTTATTCTACCGCCGACTTAACAAGGAAGAACGTTACAAGTACGCACATTTAGTAGTAGATCCATTACATGAACGTTATTTACGTAGCGGTTTTTCAGAATTTCAAAGAATCATTTCCAAAACACTAAAAGAAGATCCAGTTGCAGCATATGTCAGGTTAAAACGTTTAGAAGTGCGAGAAAAAGTCAAGTACGATACAGTTGTAGGTGAAAGGCATAAACAAAGTCAAGAAAAGTTTGTACATATTATCCAAGAAATCATCCATGAAATAGAACAACTTAAAATAATTCAACGTTTGGTGCCCCATTTGAAAGAGTATAAGTTAGGTCAGAGAGACATTTATTCTTACGTTTTACATCCTTTAACTAGACCAGACTTTATGTATACTAAATTACTTAACGAATTTCCACCAGAAGGTAATTTGGAAGAAAGTTACAGTTATGGAGATGATGAAAAGGTAGACATTAACATATTTGGATTTGATGATAGTGTAAAAAATCTTTATCATGTAACTCCTCCAGAAAGTAATTTTATTGAAGAAGAATACGAACTTCTTGACGATGCTAAACGAATTTTATCTGAACACAAACCTGCTAAAGAAGAGTTTGTTGATCCAGAACGTATGCGAGAAGTATTTTTTAACATTGGTAAAGATTTAATTAGTGATCTTGCTGGGCATAAAGGGTTAAAACTTACCGACAAAAAAATTGAAACGTTAGCAAAATCGTTGTTACGTTACACTGTAGGTTTCGGCCTTATTGAAATTCTACTTTCTGATAAAAAAGTTCAAGATGTCAACATTAACTCTCCTAATGGTAATATACCAATATTTATTGTACACCAAGATTATGGAGATTGTTACACTAACGTTTATCCAACACCACAAGAAGTTGACAGTTGGGCAACAAAGTTAAGGTTAATGTCTGGCCGGCCATTAGACGAAGCTAACCCCATACTTGACACAGAGATTACAACTTCAAGTTTTACTGCTAGAGTTTCTGCAGTTACTGCACCATTAGATCCATTTGGTTTAGGGTTCTCGTTCCGACGTCATAGAGACCACCCATGGACATTTCCTTTGTATATGACACCCAATATTAAAATGATGAACAGTGTAGCTGCTGGCTTGTTAAGTTTTTTAATTGATGGTAATGTTGCTATGCTAATTGCTGGAACTAGAAGTTCTGGTAAAAGTAGTTTTTTAGGCAGTGTTTTGGTAGAAATTATGCGAAGATATCGCATGATTACGATAGAAGACACATTAGAATTACCAACTGAATCGTTAAGAAGGTTAGGTTATAATATAGAATCTTTGAAAGTTGGTTCGGCTTTATCAACTCAGAAAGGGTCAGAAGTTGACGCATCTACTGGAATAAGGTCAACGTTACGTTTAGGAGATTCTGCCTTATTTGTAGGTGAAGTTCGATCAAAAGAAGCAATTTCTCTTTACGAGGCAATGAGGGTAGGTGCAGCAGCTAACGTAGTCGCAGGTACAATTCACGCAGCGTCACCATATGGAGTGTACGATCGGGTAGTTAACGACATTGGCGTACCAAAAACTTCGTTTAAAGCTACAGACATCATCGTGATTACAAACCCAGTACGCTCAGCATCTGGGATTAAAAAGTTAAAAAGAGTGTTAAGGATAACTGAAGTTAGAAAAAAGTGGGAAGAAGATCCTTTGAAAGAAGGAGCATTTGTAGATTTAATGGTGTACAACCCGAAAACTGACGAACTTGAAATTACTAAAGATCTAATGAATGGTAATTCTGAGATCTTGAAAAGAATTGCCGGTAACATAAAAGATTTTGCTGGAGATTGGAACATGGTATGGAACAATATTGTTCTTCGTGGTCAATGTAAACAAGCTATAGTTGACGCTTATGTGAAAACTAAAGATCCTGACCTTTTAGAAGCCGAGTTTGTAATTAAAGCTAACGATACGTTTCATTTGTTATCAGATAAAATTAAGCAAGAGCAAGGTTTCTTAGACAATGATAGAATATTGTTTGAATATAAGGAATGGTTAAGGAAAGAAGTTAAGAAAAAGAAAATGATAAGTTATTAAATGTGTATTAGTTAATAGTAAAACACTCTAAAAATCAAATATACTAAAAGGAATTAAGTTATAATTCCTTTGGTGCATACCAAAATCCTTATATTTTAAATATAAATCTAAGAATTTTCAGTATACTTTAAATATATCATGATTTTATTTCTTAGATTAAAGAAGGTTTATTTGATAGATGGTAGATGAATATGATGATCTTATTGTAAAGTATAAGGAGAAGATTAAGCAAGAGTTTGGTGATCAAGCAGCTAATCCTGTCAATCCTCCATCAAAAATAACTTCTAAAGATTATAGTGATTTTAAGAAAGAATTGTACCCTGGCCATTATGGATTTTACGAAAAAGCTTGTAACTTCTCTGAAAAGCTGTTAAAACTTAAAGTTGACGAGAAAACTGGGACAAAAATTCAGAAAAATCTGGACATGTGCCATCTTAGTGTTACACCTTCTGGAGTTATTGCACTTTCTTTCTTAGCACCGATAGCAATGATTTTGTTTGGGTCACTTATCGCGTTTGCTATATTTAACATGATGTTCTTTGTAATATTTTTTGTATTTGCCGGCTTGTTAATGATACCAGCATTACAGAAAGTGCCAAATTTCCTTGCAAACTCATGGCGGATGAAAGCTAGTAACCAGATGGTACAAAGTGTTTTTTACTTAGTTACATACATGCGGCACACATCAAATTTAGAGAAAGCTATTGAATTTGCTGGTTCTCATTTAAGCCCACCATTATCACTTGATTTCAGAAAGATTTTATGGGATGCTGAAACTCAAAGGTATCCTAACATAAGAGAATCTGCTGATGGTTATTTACAAGTCTGGAAAGAATGGAACAAAGATTTTGTAGAATCTTTTCATTTAATTGAATCCTCTTTATTCGAACCTTCTGAAGATCGAAGATTGTCACTTCTTGACAAATCATTAGACGTTATCCTTGATGGTACGTACGAAAACATGTTGAAATATGCTCATAGCCTTAAATCGCCAATGACCATGTTAAACATGTTGGGAGTAATTTTACCAATTTTAGGGTTAGTAATCTTACCTTTAGTAGTCAGCTTTATGAGCAGTGGCGAAGGGTCTGCAATAACTATGGCAATCTACATTTCAGTATTGTACAACATTAGTTTGCCTGCGGGAGTATTTTATCTTGGTAAAGTGATTTTATCTAAACGACCAGCAGGGTATGGGCATGAAGATATTACTAAAAGTCATCCAGGCACTAAGAAGTACGAAAATGTTTTAATTCCGATTACAAAAACTTTTCAAATTGCTATAAACCCACTTTATTTTGCATTAACACTTCTTACAGTAGCATTAGTAATTGGGTTAAGTCCATTTGTTTTACATGCCCTTGACCCTAGCTTTGAAATCCAGGACGAAGATTCTAAATATCAATTAATGGGTTATGTTTGTAGTCCAGAATATCCTAACTGTGAAGATAAAGATAAATTCGGACCATATGGTATTGGCGCTTCACTATTATCTTTAGTAGTAGTTGCAGGGGTAGGTTCCGCTTTTGGGCTATATTATTCATTAAGGTCAAAGAATGTTGTTAAAATTAGAGAAAATACAAAAAAGTTAGAAGACGAATTTTCTTCTGCCTTGTTCCAGTTAGGGAACAGGTTAGGTGATGGTATTCCTGCAGAAATAGCGTTCGCAAAAGTTGCTGATACTATGGGTGGAACAACGTCAGGAAATTTCTTTTCACTTGCAGAAAAAAATATTACTAAACTGGGAATGGGGTTAGAAGAAGCGTTATTTGACCTAAAAGTTGGTGCAGTACAACAGTTCCCTTCCAAAGTTATTGAATCTTCTATGAAAGTTTTGGTGGAAAGTAGTAAACGTGGTCCGCAAGTTGCTGCACAAGCATTATTATCAATGTCTCGATACATTAAAGAGATTCATCGTGTAGAAGAACGTCTGAAAGATCTTATGTCAGAAGTTATCGGATCTATGAAAGCGCAAGTTAAGTTCTTAACTCCAGCAATTGCAGGTATTGTAGTTGGTATTACATCCATGATATCGATGGTACTTACTAAACTTAGCGGACAATTGTCTGAATTTTCTGATGCTGGTGCCGGAGCCGGTTTTGGTGGAATGTTAACCATTTTTGGTATTGGTATTCCTACATTTTATTTCCAAGTGATTGTTGGAATTTACATTGTCCAGCTAGCGTACATCTTAACTGTACTTGCTAATGGTATAGAGAATGGTTCTGACAAGTTAGCTGAAAGATACGAGTTAGGTAAATCGTTAGTTAATGGCACTTTACTTTACTGTTTCATTGCAGGCGTGGTTATGTTAATCTTTAACTTGTTTGCTAGCTCTATCCTTACGAATAGTTTGGGATGAAAGAATAGTTTAAAGTATAGAAAAGAAGATAAATAATTAATTTAGGTTTAATAATATGGGAATCATAGTTGAATTCAATCCAGACCTAGCATTACGTCACATTGACCATTTCAAACGCGGTGAAAGACTTATTGAAGAATGTATACCTGAAAATTTAGAGGCTGGTCGGACTTACAATTTCTTAAAGAAAGATCAAAGAAATTATTGGTTACATGGCGAATTACCATTATTACAAACTGAAGGTAATGCACAACTATCCCGGCCTATTGCGAGCATAATTATCTTAGAAGCCACACATTTCTTGAAAAATGGCCAAGCCTACACAAAAGGTAAGTATTTAATTAAAGAAGTGTTTGACCCTGCTAGTTCAGAGGTTCATTTTGAGTCTTATGCTAAGCGGAAATAGATATTCTGAATAATAAAAAAGAAAGTGGGAACGGAGGGATTTGAACCCTCAACTTCCAGATCTTCAGTCTGGCGCTCTTTACTGCGCGAGCAGTAAGCTCAGAAAGCTTTGCTTTCTCGCGTCCCAGATTAAGCTACGTTCCCAATAGAACCTAAGTATCTACATTCCATTTATAAGAATTTTGGTTTGTTAAAGTAGAATTACCTTCTACAATAAATATTATCATGGTGATCTAAGTCAAAGAATATAACTTTATCTTCTGATTCAAGATATTGAAATATTAGAACAAAGGAACTCTTAATATGAACTCTCTTAAAATCTTGTAAAGGTTTCTTCAAATTCTTATAATGATTCACACCATCACAGGTCAGAATCTCTTGAACTTTTTTCATTACAGCTTCGTACATAACTTTATCTTTCCTAGATTATTTACTCAAAGCTTTTCTTAACTTATCTTCAATTAAGAATTCACGCATTTTCAAGATCTTTCCTTAACGCTTCAATACTTTTATACTTCTTAAAAGTACCTTTTTTCTCGATTTTCTTTACCTTCTCAACATATTCCGGTTTTAATTCTGGTTCAAGTAAATCTTCTTCAAATTTGTTGATTACAAAATTTACTGCTTCAGACTTGTTTCTCAATCCAAACTTTCCTTTTACAATAGTTAAAATCCTATCTTGATATTCTCCTAAATTAATTACAGCTTGTACCATTTTTTTCCTCCAGCAAAACATTATGTTTTATTATAAAATATTACGAAACATTATAAATATTTTGGTTGAAAATTTTCATTTCTCTCCAACTTCTTCAAAGGATAAGGATCATAAACAAGATCATCTTCAAACATTATCAAAAAATCAATATTCCTAATTATGTTACTAAAATCTGATCTTAACTTTGATATCTCTTCTTGTAATTGTTCATGACTTTCTACTTCTAACGTAATCTCAAAGTTCCATTTACCAACTGTTTCTATTCCTAAGATCATGTTAGGGTTAGTGTTCACATAAGAAAACAAACTGTTTCTTGCTTTTTCATCCATATTTTGTAAATTAATTAGCAACCTATAACTTTGCATATCATAACTTTGTGATTTAATGTATGTTGTAAATCCTTCAATAATCTTATTCTTTACCATTTGTTTAATTCTAGAAGCAATTGTACTTGCTGGCTTGTCCAACATTTTAGCAATATCAACAACATTCATCCTAGCATGGTTAGAAAGGATAGATAAAATGTTAGCATTTAGCTCATCTAACTTTACTATTTCAGGTTCTTTCCCAAAATGTGGGGGTTTAAACAACTCTGGCTTCTTATTTACAAGATAATTTCTTTTACTCTGCCTAAGTTCAGTTCTAATTATAATTGTATTATCAACTAAGTGTGAGCCATACTTATTTAGAATTTTATAATAGATTTTGTTAAATTGAAAAACATTTTTTGCCATAATCCCAAACACAACATCATACTTGCCTCCAATTAATGCAACCCAATAAAGTTCAGGAATTTTAGACAAATATTCAATAATTTCTTTTTTCAAAGTTTCATTAACATTTTGAAATCTTGAAAACACACCATAACCAGTATAACCTAACTTTGAAAAGTTAACTAAAGTAGTATATCTCTGAATTATCCCTTTTCCTTCAAGATTTTTTATTCGATAAATGGTAGTCTCCTTTGATAACCTAACTTTTTTTCCAATTTCTTGAAAGGTTGCCCTTGCATTAAGGTCAAGTTCCGCTAGAATTTTCCTATCCTTAACATTTAAGTCCATTTTAGCGTTATTAACAGAATTAATATATAAATATTGTGTTTTGTTAAAAAATTATAAAGCAATTTTAATTAACACCAATTTCTTTACTAATTAGTAATAGGTTAATAATGATGAAACTTGTAATACCAGATAACAATGACCCAGAATTAGTAGAAGTAGTTAGTAAACTTATTACTAAATCATCAAATCATACGATTAGTGAAATCTATGGAAAACCAACAACTAACAAAATTATTGGATCGGGAAGAGCAAACATCTTTTTCGATAACCTAACAAGAGAATCTTTGGTTAAGAGAGTGACTGAATTTCAACAGTTAGGATTAGAATATAATTATTGTCTTAATGGAATTTTGCCAAGAGCAAGGATTTTAGAAAACAGAAACAAGATTATTGAAGAATTAGAATGGTTAGAATCTTCTCCAATCAACAAGATAACTACAGCTAATTATGAATTGGTCAGATTAGCAGAAAAGTATGCTCCCAGCGTGGATGTTGCAATTTCTTTTTTTGCAAAAGTTGATAATAAAAAAAGGTTTGAACAATGGGCAAGGTTATCAAACGTTAAAAGTGTAAATACTGACAGAATAACATATAGAAACCTTGTATTGTTAGAAGAATTAGCAGAGTTAGGTAGAGTAACTGATACAGAAGTAAGAGTTATTGCTAACTTAGGTTGTATGTCAGACTGCATACGAACAGAAGAGCACGCTATTATGAAAGATATGGCGTCTGTTGACAGAGAATCTCTTCATTATGCTCCTTGTACATTTTATTGTATGAAATATTTATTAGAAAATCCTGAAGAATTTCTAAAATTACCAATCATCCGGCCAGAAGATTTGGACAAGTACGATGAAATAAGTGTAGATTCTGTAAAGTTGGTTGATAGAACTCAAACAACTTCTTGGATTGAAAAAGTTGTTGGACATTATTTAGATGGATCGTATAAGGGAAATATTCTTGAATTAACTTGTAACTTTACACGTTCCGGAGTTAATGAAATGTCTAACAAAGAAGTTGCAAAGATTGATATTGACAAAATAATAGAATCTAAAGAAAGAGTTATTTCATATCGAGAGACGTTACCAGAACTTATGAGAATAAGTATTGATCCAAATTATGAATTCTTAGCTTGCAATAATGCATGTGAAAGTTGTAAAAGTGGATGTTATGATTCATCTGCAGTAAATTATGATCCAGATAGAAGAGAAATTGTTTTAGCTCAGCTAGCTCAGTTAGAAAAAGAACATTTGTTCAAATGATTGCAGAGAAACGCTTAATTGTTGATGACCTTGATGATAAAATTCTAGCTCTGTTAGAGAAACGCTTCCAAATAACAGATGAAATTGGCAGAACTAAAATTATGGAAGGAATTCCTGTTCAACATGATTTAATTAGAGAGAAGGAAATCGTTAATAGGTTAAAGGAGAATTATTCAAATTTAGACCCTGAATTTATAGAAAATGTGTATGCGCTTATCTTTAGTTACGCAATTGAAAGACAGGTTAATAAATAAATTACTAAATTATAAGAATTATTAAAAAATAGCTGCTTAGAATAACTTTAACTGATCTACTTCACCCTCCCTTCTTAAAGAGGTATCATCCAAATAAGCTTCAATCTCAATACCAAAATGTCTCAATTGATCAATTTCTTTTATTCCTTCATACATTTCAACATCTCCTTCAATGTCTATTTTTGGAGAAAGTATTGGATGTAGATCCGCAACAATTTTATTTGTTCCAGATAATGGACGTAAGAATCTAACCAAGTCATCTAATTCTTCAAATTTTCTAATAGCGCAAGTTGTATTAGGATTACTCACGTGACCTGCCATAACCAGAAAAGATTCCACACAATATTGATCTTCTTCAGGCGGCGGATCTATCCTACAACTTTCGTAATGGTCTGTATGACACCCTAAGTTACTTTCGGTAAAGTTCATTACATAAAGAACGTCAGTAGGAAATATATAATCTTTATTTGGTAACATAAAATCCCTTATAAGCAACAGTTTATAATAATTACTTAAATGCAAAATAAATATTGAAAAAAAACAAATAAAAACTAATCAGAACAGCTCTTCTTCATCTGCCCATACTCATCAAACTCGATCTTGCACGCAGCACTATCTTCAGTAGGGTCAGCTGGAACTTCTGGAGTTTCTGATTGAGGTTCACCTTCTGGCTCTGGACTTGGCTGCTCAGGTTCTTGACTAACCTGTTCTGTTTCTTCACTAGCTTTCTCTTCACTTTCACTAGCTTCTACAGCAACCAAACTTTCCTTACTAGTTGCCTGAGCACTTTCAATGTTTTTCTGTTCAGTATTCTTATCTGTAGACAAGATCTGTTCACTCCTAGACTTATCTCGATAAACTGTTACACCTTTACAACCTAACTTATACGCTAATTCATACAATTTCCGCGTATCTTCTTTAGTAAAGTTTTCTGGTGCGTTAGCTGTTTTAGATATTGACGAATCTGTCCATTTCTGTACTGCAGCTTGAACCTTAACATGATCTTCCGGATCCATTTCTAAAGCAGTTACAAAATATTGTGGTAAAGTACCATCTTCATTAATGTAAGATTTAGCTAAAGGTATCTTTACTTTATGGAACCCTAACCTGGACTGTTGATAAAACTCGAACGCATAATATGGTTCAATCCCAGTAGAAGATCCTAACATGGTCCCTACAGTACCTGTCGGCGCTTGAGTTATCAAAGTTACGTTTCGAATACCTTTTTCTCTGATAATATTTTTAATTTCTGGGCTTAATGTTTGTACAAATCCACTTTCCAGAAATCGTTCAGTGTCAAACTGTGGAAAACTACCTTTTTCCTGAGCTAATATACATGAACTTTTATACATTTCTTCACAGATAAACTTGTAAACTTTATCTATAAGTTCAAGGGATTCTGAACTACCATACCTTAACCTTAACTTGATTAACATTTCTCCAAGACCTAACGTACCGCAACCAACACGTCGTTCAGCTTTCTGATTATCTTCATTTTCTTTGAAATGATATGGTGTTAAATCAATCACATTATCTAAGAAGCGGTTAAGCGCTTTAGCTGCTCGAGACAACTCTTCCCAATTAATATCATACAATGGTCCATCTTGATCTTCACCAACCTGTTTCAAGAACGATGCCATGTACAAGTGTCCCAAATTACATACTCCCCAGGCAGGCAAACCTTGTTCACCACAAGGATTAGTACATATTATCTGGTTAAAGTAATGAGAATTACTTAACTTGTTATACCTTTCAATGAAAACTATGCCCGGTTCTGCACTAGCATGCGCAGAAGTTACTATCTGGTTCCAAAGGTCACGTGCTCGTACAGTTTTGTAAACTTTTGTAGGCAACCCATTCTTTTTCCATTCGTCAAGGTTTCCATCCCACTCTTCTTCATACACAGTTTTAATTTCATCATTTTCATAATCAGGAAATTCTAATGTCCAAGTATCATCTACTTTAACTGCATCCATGAACTTGTCTGACACTAAAACAGAAATGTTAGCATTTTCTATCATACCTTTAACACGTTTAGCGTTAATAAACTCTTCAATGTCAGGATGCCAATCGTGCATCATTAACATTAATGCGCCTCGCCGGCTACCACCCTGTTCAATTAAACCTGTAGCGTAAGAAAATATTCCGCCCCACGATACTGAACCTGAAGATTTACCATGTACACCCTTAACATACGCGTACCTTGGCCTTAACGATGAAATGTTAATTCCCGCACCGCCACCACGACTCATGATTTCTGTCATCTGGTACAATGTTTCTTTAATTATCGATTCCCGACTATCTTTCGGACTCGGAATTACGTAACAGTTGAATAATGTTAAATTTTTAGTATAAGCATCTTCACCGGAACTTGCTCCAGTCATGATTCTACCGGCTGGTTGAATATGTTTCTTCTGTAAATGATACAAAAACTCTTTTGCCCAATTACCTTGCAATTCCTGATCTTTTTCTATACTAGCTACTGCTCGAGCAACTCTTTTATGCGCGTCCCGGATAGATTCTAATGGCCGGTCAGTTTGCCAGATAGTAGTATTAAACTCATAATTGTTAGCCTGATCAGCATGTACACCAGTAATCATGTGCAAAATAAGTTTATCACCAGAAACTGCTTTTACGATACCAATATCCTTTTTAGGAAATTTTGGATCTTCTTTAGTGGTAGCTACTACTAAATCGCCCATTTCAATACTGTCACGTTTATCTTTGATTGAATACCTGTCTAAGAAAATTGATCGGCCTAACTCGTCAAACACGTCAGATTCTTCCAAAATTCTTCGTCCTTGTTCAGATAAAGGAATGTCTAAAGCTTCAAGTTTTCGTACATCTTCACATTTAGCTTCTTCTGGCTTTTGTTCAGGTTCAGGAGTAGGTTCTGTTTGATTATTATAATTATTTTCTGGCGCTGGCTGTTCATTACTAGGATTTTCTGTTGTTTCTGGCACATTATTAGCTTCTTCAGCTGGAGTTGACCTCAAAACTAACTTAACTAACTGATCAAAATCTTCTTGAGATGGTACTGCACTAACAAACTTCTCGCTTATCAGGTTAACCACGTTCTGTGCTACACTGTCAGCTTCTTCAGTACTAAATTCACCATTTGACTTTAAACTTTGAGAAATTGATTCTACCTTTTTATCATAATCAAAATCGATAATTGTTCCATCACTTAACTTTATTTTTTCAATCATACATACCACCCCTTCTTATTAACTAATAATTATGTAAAACTAGCTAGAATTGAGAACAGCGTTTCTTTATATATTTTCTAGTACTGCAAAATATAGAAAAGAAAAACCAAAGAGATTTGATAGGAATGTTTTGGCAGGGGTGGGGTTTAATTATAAACTTATTTCCCTCAGGCATAGGTATCGTTTTGTTGACGTCAACAAAATGGTCATTAGGGTCTTGACAAGTTTTGTCATCATATTTAACCCAGCTGAGCATAAAATCTAAAAAAAAAAGTTAAAAAAAAAGAATTAGTAACCCCGACACTTCTTGCAATAGTAACGATTGGCGTTTTCCACCACAATTTTTGATCCGCAACCTTTGCAACAACGCTGGATTTTGAATTTTTTTACTTCTTGAAAGATGTGTTGTTTCATCTATTAAGCCCCTTTTTTTTATCTCCATGAAAATGCGAGATTTAAAAGTATAAATCACAATTAGTATTTATATCTTTCTATAGAATAGAGGTTAAATAGCTTTATTTTGACATATTCATTTAACGTTTATTGAAACTAATTTCCATTAGAAGTGTTGTTAAGTGTAATTGTGGACTCGAGATTATCTTTATTTAAAGGTATAAAAATATTAATTTATTCTTATTGAGTTGTAGAAATTTCTTCAACAAACATTGATATATTCTATAGGTTGATTTTTCTTTAAATGATATCAAAAGTATGGTATGAAATATTAAAAAATAGTAGAATAGTTCCTGAAGGTACAATAATAGAAATTGCCCCTGGTTTCAAATCAAAGATAGGTTTAGCCCTCGCTGAAACTGAATTTAAAGGTGAATACCATATCATTGAACCAAACATAAGTGCATTAGAGTATAGTTTAGAAGAGTACCATAAAATCCTTCCAAAAGCTACAATTTATGGCCATCAGAAATGTTTACACGAAATTGAAATTGGGAAAGAAATCCCTTCAAAAACCGACATTTTACTAGCGAACCATGCTCTTGATGACATGGTTCTGGCAATGGGAACTCCTTGGGAACAAGTAGAATTATTTTTCTCAATGAATTCTGGTTCTAAAAGAATTGAGAGAACTAAAGAACTATGGGAAGCTATTAACCAAACAGAATTATACCAATACGCTAATGAAACTGTTGATAAGATTTTATCTTTCTTAACTAAATGTAATCCACAACTTACAATATTAAGTCATTATGAAGGAAAAACATTAACTAAACATAACATAAACAAACCAAACGAAATTGGAAGTTATGTTGCACAAAAACTTCAAAGAATATTACAATCCCAGATTCAGGAACCTTACAAAAGTATTTTAGAGATAGCAGGTTATGGTTTAGATTGGGTTATTGATGATAAAAGAGAAAGAAAAAATATTTTTATCAAATCTAGAGAACAACCAAAAGCAATAGAAAGGCTAAATCAAGAAATATTTGTTGAAGAAAGTTCTAGAAGGTTACAAGATCACGAATATGAAGTTGTTTATACAAACAATAGTCTACTTCAAGGAGTGGGGTTAATATCTACTTACAATCAAAATGAAATTGATAAAATAATAGGAAAATGTTTTGCATACCAACTTACCAAAGTAAACAAACCAGAACAAAAAATTGTTTACTCTGACCGGCAAGTGGATCCTACCGACA
>Ga0233437_1001603_pt1 | contig 40236 bp, 33 predicted proteins | sample SI_122_August201_FD_182714 | JGI IMG/M metagenome (GOLD analysis project Ga0233437, IMG submission 182714) | Seawater microbial communities from Saanich Inlet, British Columbia, Canada - SI_122_August2016_200_MG | ecosystem: Environmental > Aquatic > Marine > Inlet | place: Canada: British... | reverse complement strand
AGCATTAATAGCCAGGAAGCTTGGCTTAAACTGGAAAACCACAAGGGCTGGTATGGTGAAAAGCATTGGATCTGCGATGCCATCCATTCTAATTCTATTACTTATTGGCTCACTTGCAGGCACCTGGTTACTTAGCGGTGTTGTACCGGCCCTGATTTATTACGGACTAAAAATCATTAATCCTACGATTTTTTTATTTGCTGCTGTAATTGTGAGCGCTCTTGTTTCAGTTGCCACTGGAAGTTCATGGTCGACGATTGCCACTTTAGGGGTTGCCTTACTGGGTGTAGGCAAAGCCCTTGGTTTCCATGAAGGAGTAGTTGCGGGAGCTATTATCTCAGGTGCCTATTTCGGGGACAAAATGTCTCCTCTTTCTGACACAACGAATCTTGCTCCGGCAATGGCAGGCACTGATATATTTACCCATATAAAATATATGGCTCTTACTACTGGTCCAACCTTCATCATTACGATGATTATTTTCCTAATTTGGGGATTCGTTTATGATTTCAACGAAACAAATACAGATATAGCAAATGTTCTGTCATCGATTGAGTCTACATTTACTATCACACCCTGGCTGTTTCTTGTTCCTGTATTGCTAATCGCAATTATAATGAAAAAGGTTCCACCTCTTCCCGCACTAATGGCCGGTACCTTACTAGGAGTAATTTTTGCACTGATTTTTCAACCTGATATTGTACAGCAGGTAGCCGGAGATCCTGCCAACAGATTAGTTGGGGCATACATGGGTAGCCTGAAGGCTATGGCCGGTACTATTTCAATAGTAACTTCGGAGCCAGCTATCAACGATCTCTTATCGACCAAAGGAATGGCAGGTATGCTAAACACAATATGGTTAATTCTATCCGCAATGGTATTCGGAGGTGCTATGGAAAGATCGGGCATGCTAAAGCGCATATCAAAAGCCATTATTTCAAAAGCAAAAAGCACAGCTGGTCTTATTACTGCAACGTCAGGAACATGTCTCTTTTTCAACGTAACTGCTTCAGATCAGTATATGGCTATTGTGGTTCCCGGAAGGATGTTTGCAAATGTTTACAAAGACAGGGGTGTGAAACCTGAAGTTCTGTCGAGAACTCTGGAAGACACAGCCACCGTTACTTCCGTTTTAATACCATGGAATACATGTGGAGCAACTCAGGCAGGTGTTTTAGGGGTTTCAACTTTCGCTTATTTGCCTTATGCTTTTTTTAATATCATCAGTCCATTCATGACTTTGCTCTATGCCTGGTTGAATATTAATATTAGAAAATATAAACCTGACGAAAAACAAGAAGAAATTGCAGAATAGTTCGAACTTTATCTACCTTCGCACTGTCACTATAGTTTAAGTTAAGTAAGACAAGATTTAAAACGATTACACTATGTTTTTACAAATTCTGATATCCTCCCTGATCATCATTAGTTTTGCCGTATTCGGTTTAGGCTTCAATTTGATATTCAGAAAAAATGGCAAATTCCCCGAGACTGGTGTAGGTCATAATCCTGAGATGAGGAAGCGTGGCCTTACTTGCGCCAGAACTGATGAAATCAGACACTTTCAACTGGACAGGAAAATTTTGGCAACAAAAAACGGACAGAAAATTGCTTCTGATCAAATGGGAGGATGCTCTGGTTGTAACTGTGGTGATTAATTCCCTGATAGTTTACTTTTCATTCCGCTTGAAGACCAACTCAATAATTCTCCCTGGTCTCCCGAATAAATGAGATATGCTTCAAGCTCATGATGATTGTTTACCAAAAGTATCGCTTCATCTAAGCCCATAACCATGAAAGCTGTGGCATACGCATCGGCTGTCATGCAATCAGGTGCTAATACAGTTGCGCTCAATAAGCTATGCCTGACAGGAGATCCATCAGAAGGATCAATAGTGTGACTGTATTTAACATTTCCCTGTTCGTAAAATTGCCTGTAATTACCTGAGGTTGCCATTGATTGATTAGACAGACTAACTACAGCTTCTATTTCTCTTTCGATCAGGTTCTCGATAGGCTTATCCACACCTACCCTCCAGGCTGTACCGCGGGGACTATCTCCAGTGCACCTTAATTCACCACCAATCTCAACCAGATAATTTTTAACACCTTTTGATTCAAGAAAATTAGAAACAACATCAACGCCAAAGCCTTTGGCTATTGCGCTAGCATCTAAAGTGATACGCTGATCATCCTTTATCAGTCTCTTTTTCTCAAGTCTGACCTTATTAAATCCTACAAACTCCAGAAGACTATCAATCAAACCCGGATAAATAGAATCCCTGTCAGTGAAGCCAAATCCATAAGCATTAACTAATGGGGCAACAGTCATATCAAAAGCCCCGTCAGTTTCCATACTGATTTCCATAGCCCGTCTGAAACAAGCTGTAAAATAACCATCTGCACGCACCTTAGTATCATTTTGATTAAAACGTGAGATTACAGATTCAGGATCATAGTTTGAGAGTGATTTATTGAATTCTTCCATAGTGAGCAAAATCCCTTTGTTGAGGGATTTTTGCGCACTATATTCATATTTAATAAGAAAACTAGTTCCGAAAATTGGCCCTTCAAAGTAATGATACTTTGTACTTGAAGGAGCGCATGAAGCAATAAATGCTATTAGTATTAAACCTATAACTCGCATCACAATACTGAATTACACTCTTTCTCTCCAGAGAAACTATTCTCTAACCACCAAAATCGTCAAATGCGATCATTTCGTCAGGAACTCCGGTATCATACAACAGCTTAAGAACAGCATCATTCATTTGAGGTGGTCCACACAGGTAATACTCAATATCTTCAGGCTCTTCATGCTTACTCAGATATTCATCATGAAGTACCTGGTGAATAAATCCTTTCAGTCCCGTCCAGTTATCTTCCTCTTTTGGCTCTGACATCGCCAGGTTAAAGGTGAAGTTCGGAAATTCCTTTTCGATTTTCCTGAATTCTTCTTCATAAAAGACTTCACGCAGAGACCTTGCACCGTACCAATAGCTAACCTTTCGGCCAGTTTTAAGAGTATGGAAAAGATGGAAAATATGTGACCGCAGAGGTGCCATTCCGGCTCCACCGCCAATATACATCATCTCATTCTCAGTCTCCTTGATATGGAATTCACCATAAGCACCACTAACCACAACTTTATCACCTGGTTTTAGTGAGAAAATATAAGAGGAGCAAATCCCAGGATTAACATTGGCAAAACCAGCACGTGCCGGATCCCATGGTGGGGTAGCAATCCGGATATTGAGCATAACGATATTTCCTTCACCCGGGTGATTAGCCATCGAATAGGCCCGATATGTAGGCTCAGCATTCTTCATCTTCAGACCCCACATATTGAATTTATCCCATTCATCTCTGAATTGATCATCAACATCAAAGTTTTTAAAGTCGACAGATATTTTAGGTACATCGATCTGAACATACCCACCTGATTTGAAATCCATAGATTCACCTTCAGGTAACCTGACTATGAACTCTTTAATAAAGGTGGCAACATTTCTGTTAGACACCACTTCGCACTCCCACTTTTTGATACCCATTATTTCTTTGGGTACTCCAATTTTCATGTCGTTACGAACTTTTACCTGGCAGCCAAGACGCCAATAATTCTGTGCCTCTTTACGCGAGAAGAATCCGGTTTCTGTTGGTAGAATGTCTCCGGCACCTTCAAAAACCTGGCATTTACACATACCACAGGTTCCACCACCTCCACAGGCCGATGGAAGGAAAATATCCTGAGTTGAAAGGGCATTCAGAATAGTACCACCAGGATCCACAACTACTTCACGATCACCATTAATATCAACCTTTACCTCTCCCTGGGGTGTTAGTTTCTTTTGAGCGTACAGGAGCAATGTTACCAGCAATAGAATTACCAGCAGAAAAGCGCCAACACTGATTCCAACAACAACACCGATGCTTATAGATGTATCAAGCAGGATCATATCTTGAGTTTTTTTTATTTACAATTTAATTCCCATGAAACTCATGAAAGCAATTCCCATGAGTCCAACAATAATAAAAGTAATTCCAAGTCCACGAAGTGGAGCAGGAATATTCGAGTAGCGAATCTTTTCGCGAATAGCAGCCAGACCCACCACAGCCAGGAACCAACCAAGGCCAGATCCCAAAGCAAATGAAACAGCTTCACCTATGTTAGTATAAGCCCGCTCCTGCATAAACAATGCTCCACCAAGGATTGCACAGTTAACCGCAATCAATGGAAGGAAAATACCCAGAGAATTGTATAATGTAGGTGAGATTTTTTCTATTATCATTTCGGTCAGCTGTACTATAGAGGCAATTACCGCAATGAATAGTATAAAACTCAGAAAGCCAAGGTCAACGTCAGCAAATTTCGGGCTGATCCAGGTAAGGGCCCCTTCGGTTAGAATATAGTTCTCGATCAGGTAGTTTACAGGAACAGTGATGACTAAAACAAAGATCACTGCAAGGCCCAATCCGGTAGAGGTTTTAACTGTCTTTGATACAGCCAGATATGAACACATACCCAAAAAATAGGCAAGGATCATATTGTCTATAAAAGCACCTCTAATAAATATGTTAATCAAGTTTTCCATGATTCGGCTTTATTTGGATTCGATTAAATCTTTGTTATAACTTCTCTGTATCCAGATAATTATTCCTACTACGATAAGGGCAGCCGGTGAAAGTATCATCAGACCGTTATTTTCATAGCCAATATTATAGAGTCCAATCTTTTCCATCACAGGGTATCCCCATAAAGTTCCAGAACCCAGAAGTTCGCGGAAAAAAGCTACTACAATAAGTATCCAGGCATAACCGAATGAATTACCTACTCCATCCAGAAATGAATCCCAGGGTTTATTAGCCATGGCAAAAGCTTCAAGGCGCCCCATAATGATGCAATTGGTAATAATAAGACCTACGAAAACAGATAACTGCTTGCTCACATCATATACAAAAGCTCGAAGAATCTCATCGACCAGAATCACTAAAGCTGCAATGACTACTAATTGAACGATGATACGTATACGATTTGGAATGGTCTTCCTGAGAAGTGAAATAATTACATTTGAGAGGGTCATTACAGCCATTACTGAAATCGCCATTACAAAAGCAGGTTTTACTTTTGCTGTTACAGCAAGTGCAGAACAGATACCTAGTACCTGAACCGTAATCGGATTACTATCATTTAAAGGATTTGACAGTAACTTCATATTTTTTGAGGAAAACAAACTCATGCTAGCTTATTTTTGTGCGTTAATAAAAGTTTGATAAACACTCAGACAATCAAACAGCATTTGCTCAAGGCCTTTACTGGTAATAGTTCCTCCTGAGATAGCATCAACCGAATGTATTGTCTCAGGAATACCAGCTTTATTTACCATGATAGAAGTAAATGCTCCCGAATCATCAAAGATCTTTTTTCCTTTGAACTGATCCTGAAAAGGTGGGGTGTTTATCTCAGCACCCAAACCAGGTGTCTCAGCTTTATGATCAAAAACTGCTCCTGCGATGGAAATAAAATCGGCATCTAAAGCCACATATCCCCATATGGGTCCCCATAATCCACCTCCCAGAACTGGAAAAATAAAATTCTTATCACCATTTTCCTGGCTGCAAACATACACTGGTAGTGTACGCTCGTCCACATCTTTGGCGTTTTCTTTCTTAAGATCAATGGTAAATGCATCCATTCCATCAACCAGATCTCCATTTGACTTAACAACAAATGATTCTGTAATGTATTTGTCGTACTCTGCCTCAACGTAATCATTCTTGGAATCAGCATCAGCTGCATCCAATCCTTTTTCCACAGAACGAAGAATATCGAGTTTTTTAGCGATTTCTTCATTTTTATCCTGGAAAGGTTTCAATCCTGTTGCTGCTAATGAAAGGACGGCAGCAACAATGATTACCATCACCGAGGCATATGTAAATATATATAGGTTGCTTCTGTTCATCTTTTTGAATTTTGGTCAGTTGAACGCACTTATGCCTTTAATCTTTTTAGTCTCTTCTTAATATTCGCCTCAACTACATAGTGGTCAATTAACGGGGCAAACACATTCATAAACAATATAGCAAGCATTACCCCCTCAGGATAGGCAGGATTCAGTACTCGTATTAGTATCGCCAACAGGCCAACCAGAAAACCATAAATCCATTTTCCAGTTTCTGTTTGAGCAGCCGTAACAGGATCAGTTGCCATAAATATTACTCCGAAGGCAAATCCCCCCATCATCAAATGATGCCAGAAAGGTACTTCCATTAAGGTATTTACTGCAAAAATATTGAGCAAAATACCCATTGCAGCACCACCTACAACTCCAGAAAGCATAATCTTCCAGGATCCAATTCCTGTATAAATCAAAATAACTGCTCCAATCAGAATTGCTAAAGTTGAAGTTTCACCAATTGATCCCGGGATATATCCCATGAACATTTCCATCACACTCGGCAAATTATCCATATTACCTGCAGCAGCCTCAGCCAGAGGAGTAGCACCACTGAAACCATCAATTACTCCGTCTCCCTGTAACATGCCATCTATCCATATCCTGTCTCCTGACATATAGGATGGATAAGCAAAAAACAGGAATGCTCTGGTTAACAAGGCTACATTGAAAATATTCATTCCAGTACCCCCGAAAATCTCTTTCCCGATAATCACAGCAAAAGCAGTAGCTAATGCAACCATCCAAAGAGGGGTATCAATAGGAATAATAAGTGGAATTAAAATCCCTGAGACCAGAAACCCCTCATTGATCTCATGTCCCTTTACCTGAGCTACAGCAAATTCGATACCTAAGCCAACCAGGTATGAGACAATAATAAAAGGCATTACCTTTAAAAAGCCATACCATAATCCGGCCCATGACCAGAAAGTAGCATCTTCACCAATAGATAAAAAATGCTGGAATCCGGTATTTAGCATTCCCATTAGAACCGCAGGTACAACAGCCATAACAACAATAGCCATTGTGCGCTTCATATCTATGCTATCTCTTATATGAGATCCTTTATTTGTCACGGTATTCGGGACAAAAAGAAAAGTCTCAAAACCTTCAAAAGTTGATTGAAGGAAGCTCAGTTTTCCACCTTTCTCAAAAGTGGGTTTTATCTTATCGACAAGTTGTCTGATTTTTCCGTTTTTCATATTACGTGCTTTTTATCAGCTTCCTGGTGGATCAGCTCATTTCCTTTCTCATCAGATCCAGTCCATTACGCAAAATTCCCTGAACATCAGTCTTTGAGGTACATACAAATTCACAAAGTGCCATATCTTCCTCAAGCACTTCATAAATGCCAAGCTGTTCCATTTTGTCAATATCCTCAACCAGGATAGCTTTCAACAAGTGAACAGGCAGAATATCCATAGGAAAAACTTTATTATACTGACCAGTCAAAACGAAAGCTCGTTCGCCTCCCTTAAGGTTAGTATCTATTTCCCATTCTTTTCCTGGTCTGAGCCAGCTGAAGAATGCCCTTGTATTACTAAACTTCTTCAAGCCAGGCATAACCCATCCAAATAGCTCATAATAATTTCCTTCAGGAATAACAGATAACAAAGCATCATAGTAGCCAAGAAAACCCTCAGCCTCAACCTTTGTCCCTGTCAGTACATTACCACTGATTATCCTGACTGATTCCGGCTCTTCAAGCATGTTTGCCAACAAAGGCTTGAGGCTGGTACCCATCATTGTTTTAACATAACGTGGCTTGCTTATTCCTGAACCAGCTATGGCAATAGTTATTGACGGATTCAGTTTCCCATTCAGAAATAGTTTACCGATGGCACAGACATGCTGTGGACTCAAAGTCCAAACAATGTCTCCTTTGTTCATCGGCTCAATGTGATGAATCTGAATACCAACATTCCCGGCTGGGTGTTTACCTTTGAAATAGTGGTATTCCACATTCTTCAATTTATCAAAGGTCTTATTAACCGGATATCCTTCTTCCAAACCCATATGAACTTTACCATCAGTAAGCTGCTGTAAAGCTGCTACCCCGGCTGCCATACTTGCTTCCTCGTCTTTCAGAATTACATCATAATCCACTCCCAATGGAGATGAATCAAATCCTGAAATGTAGATTGACCTGGGTTTGGCTTCCGGATCAGCCAGCACTCCATATGGTCGCTGGATGATTGTAGGCCAAAGACCAGATTTAAGCAAATTATCACGAACGACTTCTTCAGTCATTCCTTCAGGATTTCCAGAGCTAAACTCCTCATAATCCTGGTCTTTTGATGCTTCGATAACAACTTCTAGAATTCGTCTTCGTTCACCTCTGCGCACTTCTTTCAAAGTTCCTGATACAGGGGAAGTAAACATAATGGATGGACGGTTTTTATCAAAAAAAACTGGCGTTCCAACCTTTACCTTTTCACCTGGTTTAGTACAAAGCTTAGGGGTTAATCCGACAAAATCAGGAGGCTTTATAGCATACAGATCAGAGCTCTCAGCAATGACTGTTACTTTCTCAGCTGCCCCCTTTAGCTTGATATCAAGGCCTTTCTTTATTTTGATTACCTTTGACATAGCATTGGTATTGTTTTTAGAATGAAACCATAAAAGTATTGTTTTTTTTTGATTTCAAAGTATTACATATGAGAATATATAAGTATCTAATTCTATATTATATCATAACTATTTTTACCTCAATTTTTCAGCCTGCTTACACCCTTTCTTATTTAGAATCACCTCCAAATAAGCAGTTTTTCAATGATGGTAAATTAGGTGACTTTACTTATAAGAATAGTATTTACACAGTTCAATTAAGCAGGGAAGGCTGGCCCCTCTCCTACCCGATACTTGACATCAAAGACCAGATCCCTTTACTGCTTAGTTTCGACGAACTTGATGAAGATCCTCAAAACTATTCATATACACTTATTCATTGCAACGCTGACTGGGAACCCAGTAACATTCTTCAAAATGATTATTTAGAAGGCATGCATAATGAGATCATCAGGGATTATGAGTTTAGTCGAAATAGTTTGCAGAGCTATGTCCATTACGAACTGAGAATCCCAAATGAAGATGTAAAGCCAATTATATCTGGCAATTATATTGTTAAAGTGTATGAAAATTACAATGAAGAAAATGTGGTTCTCACCAGAAGGTTTTTCCTAGTTGATCACTTAGTGAGCATCTCTGGTGAGGCAAAAAGAACAAACAACCTTAACTTCTTTGACTCCCATCAGGAAATAGATTTTACTATTCAGCATGAAAGAATCCGTCTCGATGACCCGAATAAGAATATCCAGGTTGTAATAGTACAGAATTTTGATTTCGAGACTTCGGTTTCTGAACTGCACCCAACATTTATTACTCCGGGGGAGTTGGTATATGATTATGAAGAGGAGAATATCTTCCCTGGCATTAGTGAAAACAGACATTTTGACACGAAAAATCTAAAAATAGTAACAGAAGGAATTGATTTTATCCGCTTTGAAAGGCCTTTGAATCATGTTTATCTCCTGCCGGATGCAAGCCGCTCCATTGGCGACTATGTATATGAAGAAGATCTGAACGGCAAATTTTTCATCAAATGGGATGAGGGCTTCGACGCTGATACAGATGCAGATTATGCATATGTCCATTTCAGTCTTCCTTTTGATGCTCCCTTGACTGAAGGAAGTGTCAGACTCTTTGGCGGACTCACTGATTGGTCAGACAATATGCGGTATGAACTCAACTATAATTATGACTCAAAAAGTTATGAAATATCTACTCTGTTAAAGCAAGGATACTATAATTATCAGTATCGTTTCAAGCCAGAACGAGCCCCGGTTGACCCTAGCTTTTTTGAAGGAGCCTTTTTTGAAACAGAAAATGACTACCTGATATTTGTTTATTATCAAGACTTTAGTCTAAGGTACCAGCAGTTGGTGGGATTTGAAATTTTCAACACAATTAATAAAAACAATGACTAATTCTTTTGCATCGGCCGTTTTGTTTATTATTTTTGCATTAGGGATACGATGTTTATGATAAAAAGGAATTGTTGGCTTATCCTGTTCTTGTTCATTATTTTACCGGAGGCTTCCGCACAAGGGGAGCTTGAAGATCAGCCCCAGATCTTCTATCGAAATGAACGTACAATAGCAGGCACCTTGTTTTCCAATGGTTATGGCGCAGATATTCGTTTTGCAAAACGAAAGGATGCTTTCAGTAGCTTCACATATGGTGGTGGCATTGGGATTATTCAACATCCTAAAGAGTATAAAAGTCAGAGTCCATACACAAGAGATTGGGGAAGGTCATATGTTTTTGGTAAAATGAATGAAGTAATGACCATACGTGGTGGTATTGGAATTCAAAAAGAAATCTTCAGCAAATTTGACAGGGGCGGTATTTCAGTTCGGTACTTTTACTCTGGCGGATTAACGCTGGTTCTTCTGAAACCAGTTTATTATTTGAAAATAACTGGATTTAAAGAAAACGGGCAAATTATTTATGAAAGTTCCCAGTTCGATCCTGATTATATGCAAAGCATCTATGATATTTATGATCGGGAATCATTTTTTGTGGGCGTCAGCAAAACAAAGTTTCGCCCTGGTATGTACATACGAGCCGGACTCAGTTTTGAGTTTAGTGCTGACGAGCTTGATATAAACTCCCTGGATGCGGGTGTTCAACTGGAGGGATTTATGACCAAATTGCCAATTATGGCTAGTACTGATAACCAACAATTGCTTTTATCACTTTTTATAAGCTACAGGTTTGGAAAAGTTATTGATGGGAAGAACTAATGTGTCTACTATTTCGCTGTTCTTTAACATGCATGAGAAACAATTATGCTATTTCTCTGAAAACCTGACACATACGTGCTAATTTAAAATTAATTAGCAATTTTGTATTATTCATTTTTTTTGTATTTTTAGTGCCTATATTCTGTTCGAAACATACGATTTTTCTGAAATTATAACATTATGAAAAACAAACATTTACTCTTTGCAGTTACTCTTGTTCTTGCCGCAGGGTTAACCGGGTTCTCTCAAACCGACAGAGGAGGTCAGATTGAACTGACCGGTGACTCTGGTCAAAAGGTTTTGAGTCTGGATCCGCAAAATCCTGACAACTACGTGATGGCCCGTCGTGTTAACCAATACACAGGAACCATCAATGTTGCCGACCTTGTCAGAGCGCAAGCTCAGGTTCGTGAGCTTAACAAAAAAGGCATGAACTCTTTTGGAATGACCTGGGACGAATTAGGTCCCAACAATGTGGGCGGACGTACACGTGCACTCCTAATTGACAAAGATGATTCCAATGTATTGATTGCTGGAAGTGCTGGTGGTGGAGTTTGGAAAACTACCACACGCGGTACTTCATGGACGCAGTCTGTAACTACAAATGGAGAATTGTTCGAGAACCAGGTAGTGTCCTGTATCACCCAAGCAGCTAATGGTGATATCTATTTTGGTACCGGAGAAGGATTTGCACAAGCAAATGGAGAGCCTGATAACCAGTATTTCGGAGTTGCCGGTCAGGGAATCTATAAATCCACCGACCGGGGGAATACATTTACCCGTCTCGAATCTACTTGGAATAATGCAGCCAGCCAGGAAGCTTTTGTATGGGTTAACGCAATTGCATCAGATCCAAATGATGCTAACAAATTGTATGCAGCTACCAGAAAAGGTCTGAGGATTAGTACTGATGGCGGTGCCAACTGGATTAACCCAATTGAAGGTCTTGACAGTGTTGCTCAGGATGTAGCGGTTGGTTCAGACGGAACTGTTATAGCCAGTGTTTATAATATTGCTTATTTATCGCCAAGCGGAGCTCCAGGAACATTCGTTAAGAAATCAGAAGTTAACGGAGTTAGCCTGGGTCTTATTAATGAAACAGCCGATCTAAGGCGCTTGAAATTTGCTTTTGCCCCAAGCGATCCTAACTACATTTATTGTGTTGCCGCAGGGCGAGGAACCAATGGTTCAATTGACAATATATATCAATCAATAGATAAAGGAGAAACCTGGAGTGTAATTGGTCCTGGAGGATCTTCATCTTTCAATCCTGTGTCATCAGTTGGTGACTATAACCTGGCCCTTGCCGTTGACCCCAGTAATCCAAAATTCATCATGATGGGTGGCGGAAACATGTGGACATGGTCATATGCAACAGGTTGGGAAAGGATTACTCTTGATGAACCTACAATATTAAGACGTCAGGGTTTTTACGTACATATTAATCAGCATGTAATTGCGTGGAACCAGACAAACACTGATGAAGTTTATGTTGGAACTAACGGAGGTATTACCACAACATCTAATAAAGGTGTTACCTGGAACGACCTCAATAGAAATTACAATGTAACTCAGTTTTTAAGTGTAGCCTTCTCTAACAAGGGTGAAGTACTTGGTGGCTCGCTTGACAATGGGATTTTATATATCGACTTTCAGGGTAACGACCCAATGTATGCGAACTGGTGGGGTGGTAATGTCTTCTCATCATTCTTAGGTTTCAGACATGGTGGAGAAGTTGAAATGTCAATGTTAGATCCTAATATTAAATTCTTTACTACTCCTGGTGGAACATTACATCGCCGGGTGATTACTGAAGGTCAGGTTACAACTCGTCAGAATTTCTACCCATATGCAAACGGTGGAGCTTTCATTACCCCAATCGCAATTTGGGAAAGCTGGAATGATCCAATGTCATGGGACAGTATTAATTTTATTGCAGATCGCGATTATGCAGCGGGCGAAACACTCGTTGTTGAAAGTGGTATTGGAGCTCGCCCATTGCTTAAAGTACTGGACGAAGCACTTGCAATAGGTGATACCGTAAAGATACAGGACACATATCAGGGAATGATGGCAATCGGCAAAAACGATAAAGCCTCAATCAAAGTGAACCGTAAGGCATTAAGCATGAGATCAGACCTTCAGGTATGGCACACTGTGATCAACAGAACATTGTTTGATGACAGATCAGGTACAGGAAATGATGACAAAATTATTGAGCTTGAATTCTCAAGTGATGGTAATCATCTTTTTGCCGCAGCATGGATGAATGATGATCAAATTTATAAAATCTTCAGAATCTCAAACCTTGAGAACGCACGATCAAGATCTACAATGAATACTCTGACTGGTTTTGATCCAACAACCGGCGAAAGAACATATGTTCAAACAAGTACTGAAATTGGTAAATTTGAGCAGATTCCAACCAGCATTACTGTTGATCCAACCAATGCAAACAATGTGATTGTAACTACCGGTAACTATGGAAATGACAGCTTCGTTTACTTGTCAACTAATGCAACTGAAGCCGCCGACAGCACTATGGCATTTACCTCAATTCAGAGCAACCTGCCACAAGCTCCTGCATATACAGCTATGTTTAATGATAGAGACCATAAAGAAGTAATTATCGGTACTGAATACGGAGTATACTCAACTACTGATGTTTTTGCCGGTACACCAACATGGTCAAGTGAAAATGGCAACGGAATGCAGATTCTGCCTGTAATGGAACTGGATCAGCAACACCTCGAAAACAATGTTGAACGTGGAGTTGAAAACCATGGTACTATTTATGCAGCTACTTTCGGAAGAGGACTTTGGAAGTCTGAGTCATTCTCAACCAAAGGAGCTACCAGTACTGCTCTCGCAGTAAATCAGCTGAGCACTATTGAAGTAAACATTATGCCTAATCCAGTAGAAGATTATGCACAGCTAACTTACAAACTGGATGAAAGCTCAGATGTTGAATTCCACGTTTTTGATATAAGTGGTAAAATGGTTAAGCATGTAGTATTGGATGATCAAACTGCAGGACAACATCAAACAAATTTTGATGTTAACAAAATGCAGGCTGGAACATACATGATTCGTATGACAGCCGATGGTCAGCAAACAACTACCAAGTTCTTAGTGAAATAATTCAAACTCGATAAGAAAAAAAAGCCCCTTCACCGGGGCTTTTTTTATGCGATAAAGTCTAAATCATGAAGGGATTCAAAGAACAAAACCAAAGTCTTATCAATTAAAAAGCTTACCTTTGTGGTCAATTTAAAAGACAGTATTTTTTGTATTAAATAAAAGATTGAATTATGTCGAAGATTAAAGTTGGAATTAATGGTTTCGGTCGTATTGGCCGTAACGTTTACAAGTTGATTCTTGAGCGTCCCGAAATGGAAGTAGTTGGAATTAATGACCTTACTGACACCAAAACCCTGGCCCACTTGTTGAAATACGATTCAACACAAGGAAGATTTAATGGGACAGTTGATTTTGATGAGAACGGAATCATTGTTGATGGTAAAAAAGTAGTTGTTACTGCAGAACGCAGCCCTATTAATATTGCCTGGACAGAAACCCCTGATGTTGTAGTTGAATCAACAGGTATTTTCAGAGCAAAAGAAAGTGCAAAAGGCGGATATGGTGACCATTTAAAGAATGGTGCAAAAAAAGTTATCCTTACTGTACCTTCAAAAGACAAAATTGATGCTACAATAGTTTTGGGCGTTAATAATGACGACCTCAAACCTGAACACGAGACTATCTCTAATGCTTCTTGTACTACCAATTGTCTGGCCCCGATAGTTAAGGTTCTGAACGATAAATTTGGTGTTGAGAATGGATTAGTAACCACCATTCATGCATACACAAACGACCAGAATATACTGGATGCACCTCACTCTGATTTACGACGTGCAAGATCTTGTGCCGTTTCTCAGATTCCTACTACTACTGGTGCAGCAAAAGCTGTTGGTATTGTAATTCCTGAGCTGAATGGTAAGCTTGACGGAATGGCAATTCGCATTCCTACCCCAACAGGATCATTGGTTGACCTCGTAGCCAATCTGAAAGTTGAAACAACAATTGAAGAAATCAATGCAGCGATGAAAGAAGCTGCTGAAGGCCCAATGAAAGGTGTTCTCGAATATACCGAAGATCCAATCGTTTCTGTTGACATTATTCATAATGAAAACAGTTCAATATTTGATGCATTATCTACTATGGTTAATGGAAAAACTGTAAAGGTTCTGTCTTGGTATGACAATGAGTGGGGTTACAGCGCCAGAGTTGTCGACCTGATAGAAAAGATGTTCTAAAAGAAATTACTGATAGTTCATGTATAAAACGGACCTGTCAGGTGAAAATCTGACAGGTCTCTTTATTTTCATTTATGACCCTGGCTCAAAGACTTGCGACTATTATACGTCTCGGAGAGATATTACATTCTCTGTCTGAAGCGAATCATTCATCCGGTAGGATAAATGAAGAATGGAAACAGATAATTGAGAAAGCAGAGAATAATAACAACTGGTTTACTAGTGAATGGATCTCCTTTGCCTTTAAAGCCTGGGGGGATACTCTGAGTGGCGAAAACGTAAGTAAATGGGTATTACCCTACCATCTACCTGATTTTAAGCAAGCTGAAGCTAAGAAGATTTTACTTATTATGGCCGGTAATATACCTTTGGTTGGCTTGCATGATTTCTTATGCACATTTGTGTGTGGGCATATTACACTGGCAAAGCTCTCCTCGAAAGATGCTGTTATCTTACCATGGCTGATTAGCATTTTAGAGAAAGAATATCCGGGAATTGATAAGTACATCAAATTTGTATCAGGTGATAACATTGACGCTGATGCTGTTATAGCCACAGGAAGTGATGCAAGCCGTGTATATTTTGAATATTCACATCAGGGTATTCCAAAGCTTATCAGAGGGAATCGAAACTCCATTGCTGTACTGACAGGGAAAGAAAGCGAGGAAGAAATAGCCGGACTGGCACTTGATATAAAAGCTTTCTTTGGATTGGGATGTCGCAGTGTTTCACTCATTTTTACTCCGGATATTGTACATATTGAAACATTGGCACAGCAGCTGAGAACCCTACCATTGATCTCGTCTAACAGAAGTTATTCGAACAACATGAAACAACAAGCTGCAATTCTGACTCAAAATAACATTAGATATCTGAATGCAGATAATGTACTGATTACCGAAAATAATCAGATTGCCTCTCCAATTGGTGTTATATACTATAATATATATAAGAATCAGGAAGAAGTGAATGCTTTTCTGAAGCAAAATGATTTACTTATCCAATGTATAGCTGGTGATTCAACTCAGTGGAAAGGAGCCATATCATTTGGTCAATCGCAGTTTCCTTCCCTATGGGATTATGCTGACGGGGCTGACACGGTGAATTTTTTATCAGCCATATAATATGAAAGAGGATAAGGAACTCATTTGTGTCATTGGACCGACAGCTGTTGGAAAAACTGATTTAGCAATTGAGCTGGCAGCAGAATTAAAAACAGAAATTATATCCTGCGATTCACGTCAGATGTACAGGGAGATGCGAATTGGTACAGCTGTCCCCTCCAAAAAGCAATTAAAACAGATAAGACACCACTTTATTGGTCACATTTCTATTCATGACTATTATAGTGTATATGAGTTTGAAAAGAATGCTCTTACTCTGATGGAAACGTTTTTCCGTGAACACGATCAGCTTGTGCTGGTTGGAGGCTCAGGCCTGTATCTGAACGCCTTAATATATGGAATGGATGATATTCCTGATCCTGACCCCACCATCCGGGAGGGACTTATTAAAAGATTCGAGACAGAGGGGATTGATAGTTTACGATTTGAACTCAAACAACTCGATCCTGATTATTACTTTAGCACTGATATTCGTAATCCTAAAAGAATTCTCAGGGGTTTAGAAGTATGTTTATCTACCGGGAAACCCTTTTCTCAATATAGAGTCAGGCAAACTCTTGACAGGGAATTTAGCAGTAAAATAATATGTCTTGATCGTGACAGGGCACATTTGCACCAGAGAATTAATTCTCGCGTTGATCAGATGATGGCTGAGGGCCTTCAGAAAGAAGCTGGTGATTTACTTCCTTTCAGACACCTCAATGCTTTAAAAACAGTTGGATACAGAGAATTATTTGAAGCCTTTGATGGTAAATGTAGTTTTGCTGAAGCTATTGAACTAATTAAAAGAAATTCGCGACGATATGCCAGACGACAAATCACATGGAACAAGGGCTATGAAGCAGGCATGTGGATTAATCTGGATCAGGACAGAGATCCTTTGAAGAGTATTATCCAGGCGATTTAAGCCTCTTTATCTCTGTGATAAAAGCCATCTTTCAATACTGCATATTCATCCTTTTTCAGAATCTTAATCTTCAGGACGGCAGATATAAAACCTATGCCATATGCGGAGATTTGAATCGCAGATGTGAGCATACTCAGGAGTCCAAGTTTGAAACAGCCATGTGGCAAAGAAGCTGTGAGAAAGATCAGGGAAGCATACAGAAAAACAGGCGCCAGTACCCATACTGAGAAGAGTATTGATAATGTTATCATGAGGATCAGACCTGCAAGGAGGGCGGATGGTACCCAAAAGATCCATTTTGCTGTATGCGGATAAACTTTTGAAATTATGTACCGGGTTTTTCCAAACTTGAATACCTGTCGAAAAAAGCTTACCAGATTAGAACGTCTTTTATGATAGACGCCGCAATCAGGGAATAGAGCTGTTTTGAATCCCTTTCTAATCAGTTCAATAGTAAAAACCATATCCTCTCCCGGGTGCATGGCTGTGACCGGAAACCCACCTAATTGTTCGAAGATTCTTCTGTGGATACCCATATTGAAACTTCTCGGATAGAAGCGGTCAATCTGCTTTTTACCGCCTCGTATTCCTCCGGTGGTTAGAAAGGAGGTCATCGCAAATGAAATAGCTCTTTGAAGTAGATTAAAATCCGGGGCAGCCAGATCGGGGCCACCAAAAGCGTCAATGGGATTGGCTTTCAGAGCAGTGGCGAGAGACTCAAGCCAATCAGCAGGTGCCATACAGTCACTGTCAATGAAAAGAAAGTATTCTCCTCTTGCTGCCTTCATTCCATTATTTCGTGCAATTGCCGGACCAGTATTCTCTTGTTCAAGGTATATTAGGGGGAATTTATCTTTGTAAGTTGAAATAAGGTGAGCTGATGAAAATTGAGATCCATCTTCGATCACGACCAACTCAAAATCCCTGAAACTTTGAGCAGATAAAGACCCCAGAAGCTCCAGCAACTCATCAGGGCGGTTATAAACCGGGACGATTATGGAGAATTTTGGCTTCATACTTCCGGTTTACTGGCGAGAAAAATCACTTCATCAAAGGGGAGCTTAAACTTTTCCGTCTTCTCTTTGCCAAGAACTTGAGCGAAAGAGAAGGCTGAAACCTTAAATCCGGCCTTTTCCAGCCGCTGAGGGTAATCATTGCCATAAAGCCGAACATGATCTTTTTGCAAAAAGTGTTTTTCACGTTCAGCAGGGTTTGTTATGTTCGGATCCTCATATGTCTCTTCAAGGCTATTATCCAGAGGAACTTGCAAAATAGCTTTTCCACCAGGTTTAAGGATACGCAAAATCTCCTTCATTACCTGATGATCATCTTCAACATGCTCCATCACATGATTACACATCAGAAAATCGTACTGATTATCCTCAAGGGGAATATCGTGTAAGTCAAAATGCATATCAGCCATTGGAGATTCAAGATCAGCTGTTATATAATCGAGGTTTTCCAGTTTCTTAAATCTGGGGTGGAAACACTGTTCAGGAGCAACATGGAGAAAGGTCATCTTATTGGAGAATAGATCTGTCTCTTCTTTCAGGAATAGCCAGAGCAATCGATGTCGTTCGAGAGATAGGCAAGCCGGACATAAAGCATTTTCTCTTATAACAATTCCGTAGGGTAAAAATTTCCTGAAACTGTTTTCACAAACGGGACAATCAACCTTGTCACCTCTATACCAAACCCTCATAATCCGGCTAAACAAATAGCTGAAGCGAATCAGAACCGGTCGAGGGATTGTCCGGATCAGAAATCGGATCAGTTTTTTCATAACTCTTCCTCGATCAAGTACTTATTACGATCATGAGAGCTTCTGGAAACAAGTTCGGCCAGAAATCCTGTTAAGAATAGTTGTACCCCAATCAATACTACGAGGAGAGCCAAATAAAAAGCAGGCTGAGCAGTTATTTCGCGATAATCAACAATGTGCCTGGCAACAGCATACATTTTAGCCCCAATTAACCAAGCAGTAATAAACAGGCCAACCATCATCATTAAAATGCCCATGGATCCGAAAAAATGCATTGGTTTTTTTGAGAAGCGTGTAATGAAACCAATGGTTAATAAATCCAGTGCTCCACTAAATAATCTCGTCCAGCCATATTTTGATGTACCATATTTTCTCTCCTGATGCTGTACCACTTTTTCACCAATCCGGGTGAATCCTGCTCGTTTGGCTAATACCGGGATATAGCGGTGCATATCGCCAAAAACCTCAATGCTTTTAACAACATTGGCGCTATAGGCCTTCAATCCACAGTTAAAATCATGGATCTTAACACGACTGGTTTTTCTGGCAACAAAATTAAAGAATTTGCTGGGTATTCGCTTTCCAAGCGGATCATAGCGTTTCTTCTTCCATCCTGAAACCAGATCGAATTTTTCCTCTCTGATCATTCGAACCAGTTCTGGTATTTCTTCAGGACTATCTTGCAAGTCAGCATCCATGGTAATTACAACATCGCCTTTTGCGGCACTAAATCCGCAGTGCAATCCAGCTGCTTTACCATAATTTCTTCTGAATTGAATACCCCTAACAGCTGGATTTTCTTTCTGTAAAGAGCGAATAACCTCCCAGGATTCATCGCGGCTTCCGTCATCTATTAAAATGACCTCGTAATCCAGCTTATTATCCTGGCAAACCTGATTAATCCAGGCAACTAATTCAGGCAGTGATTCTGCCTCATTCAAAAGTGGTATAACTAAACTTACTAACAAAACTATTCCTGATTCAAGTTAGATTCTTCTTCCTGCTGTACGCCATGCATGGCGGTTTTAAAAGGATCGCTCTCGCGTCGAACAAAGATAGCGACAATCAATGAAACCATCAGTCCAAGAAATGCCGTACCTGCAATCGATGTGATCGCCTGAAATACTGGCGTTTGTAAACTTTCAGCCAACTCAAGGCTTTCTTGTATCCGTTCTTCAGAGTAACCCCATTGATAATATTGTTCTTCAATAATATCCATGCTTAATTGCAAAGATTCTGGCTCCAGAATATTGTAGTAGACTACATTATAGACTGCAAAAACTATTGCAGCAAATAACATAACCCGCACTCCATATCCGAGGGCTTGTTTATAGCTGATAAATCCATTGCAAAAGCGATCACGCCAGGTTTTCATAGAGATATAAACCGAAGCGAAAACTACAGCCCAGTTAAGCAGTTGTAAGCCCCTGGAGCCTTCTATATCGGACAGCCAAATCAACAATGCCATAAATGTTAAAACCAAGCCCACAATCAATCCATGTGTCCCTGCCGTTTTCCTTCTCAGGCTTTTATATGATTCCATCAACGGTATTTTTTTAATTGCGAGCAAAGATACCCCAATTTTAGAGTAAGAAAAAAAAATTCTTACCTTTGCCGCAGGGTAAGTCTTATACGACCAGCTCCCGCTGAACTCCCCCAGGACCGGAAGGTAGCAAGGGTAGGCGGTTGTAGCGGTGCGATATAAGTAGCTTACCCTTCTTTTTTTGCTTTGGAATCCTACCTTTGTAAAAATTTTCAACATGAGAGATAACTTTCCGACCAAATTCATTTTACTTTGTGTGCTTACAACTGCACTATTGCTATCAGGATCTTGCAAGCGTTGTGATGATATAGAGGTGATCTATCCATTTGGTCTTTTCCCTGATACAGTGATAAATCTTGAGCAGGTTAATACTGAGTATGATGATTACAATAGTTCAGCCCCTCCAAGCATTAATTACAGAATGGCTCTCATGTTCTCGAGCAATAGAAACACCCAGGGCGGGAAATACAGTTTAATTGATTACGAAGTGATGCTATCCTTTGATCAGCACGCAGGAACATTTGGATTATATGCCAGCCTGGGCATGTACCCCTTCTTCTATTTGACAGATCTTGCCAATTCTGCAGACAATGAATTTGGTCCGAATACCAGTAAAATAGGAACTGAGGAGTATCTCACCATGTTTTCCAGTGATCGCACTGGCAATATGGAGATCTTTGTTAGCTATTGGACTGATAGGACATTTAATGGAATGTCACCTTTAGATCCGGCTCCTTTTCGCCTACAGGGTGTAAATTCTGCTAAATATGATGGTTACCCCACCCTGTCAGCTGACCATAGTGAGTTTTATTTATGCTCGAACAGAGATGACAATCTCGACATATATAAAATCGATATCCCTGAACCAGATAATTTGGCAACCTGGATCAGTTTGAAAGACACTATTTTTCCTGCTGAACCGGTTGAAATTCTGAACTCACCGGCAGAAGATGCCTGCCCATATATCAATGGTGCTTTATTGGTTTTCGCCAGTAAAAGAGAAGGTGGTTATGGTGGATATGATTTATATTACAGCCGTTTAGAAGATGAAACCTGGGGTGAACCCATAAACTTCGGACCTGATATTAACACTGAGTATAATGAATTCAGACCCATTGTAATGTATGCAGAACTCTTTGAGAATGACTTAATGATCTTTAGTTCAGACCGTCCCTCAGGTAAAGGTGGTTATGATCTGTATTATACAGGAATCCCCCGGATGTCAATTATTGACTAATTTCATTTGTATATAAATTAATACCCAGCTGATCACAACATATAAAAACGGGTTATATTGCTGAAATAGAAAAATGCTTTTAAAACTATATAACGAAAACCCTAACCCACGTGATGTTGCGCGTGTAGTGAACATCCTGCGTGACGGAGGAGTTATAATATACCCTACAGATACTGTTTATGGACTGGGATGTGATATAACCAAACAAAGAGCAGTAGAAAGGATCGCACGTATTAAAGGGTTAAAACCTGAAAAATCCAATTTTTCCTTTATTGCATATGATCTCAGTCATCTCTCTGATTATACACGCCCGCTGAATAACCAGATATACAAGCTCATGAAGCGTAATCTTCCTGGTCCCTTCACATTTATACTTGAAGCTTCGAGTGTGGTACCAAAACTATTGAAGCAGAAAAGAAAAAATGTAGGTATCAGAATACCTGACAACAATATAATTCGCACGATAGTTAAGGAGTTGGGTAATCCCATTTTAACAACCTCAGTACACTCTGAAGATTTAGTTCTGGAATACACAACTGATCCTGAACTTATTGATGAAGAAATGGGACACGCAGTAGACATGGTAATAGATGGTGGTTATGGAAATAATATTCCCTCTACAATCGTTGATTGCACTGGCCCCGAGATTGAGATACGAAGACAGGGTCTGGGCGAATTGGAATGGTAAGTCAGATTCTCTTATTTCCTCCAGAATACAGGAGAAAGGAGTACAATTACAGTAAACAGCTCCAGCCTGCCCATTAACATCAGGAAACCTAAAAACCACTTTCCAAAAGCTGGCAGGTGGGCGAAATTATCCAGGGGGCCAACCGAGCCGATTCCCGGGCCAATATTTCCCAGACAGGCAGCAACTGCACCCATTGAAGAAGTCATATCCATGCCCAGCATGGCCATAACCACAACTCCGACAATAAAAATCAACATATACAAGACTACAAAATTCAGAATATTTGAAGTAATACTATCAGGTACGGCTCTATGGTTATATCTGATCGGGATAACGGCATTAGGATGTAAAATACGTTTCAATTCCAGATATGAATTCTTCATGGTAAGCCAAACCCTGATAATTTTTATTCCACCACCCGTTGATCCGGCTGATCCACCAAAGAACATCAGAATAAATATGAGGGTCACTAATAAGGGAGCCCAGGCAAGGTAATCAGCAGTAACATATCCTGTTGTAGTCATAATAGAAACTACCTGAAAGATCGACTCTCTGAAATTTTCCTCAAATAAACCTCCCCGGCTAAGTGATAGTACCAGGGTGAAAATCACAGTGAACCCAAGAAGAAACCCAAGGTACACCCTGAATTCTTCATTGTTCCATATCTTTTTTGTTCGTCCTTTAAGAGCAAAGTATGCCATAGTGAAGTTAGTACCTGCAACCAGCATAAAAAAGCTTATCACATAATGAATATATGGACTCGACCATGCTGCAATACTGGCTTGTTTGGTTGAATATCCACCGGTGGCCATTGTTGTTAAACTGTGATTGAAAGCATCGAAGAATGACATACCCCCAAACAAGAGGAGAATCATTTCAGTTAAGGTGAATGCCACGTAAATAGCCCATAATCTCTTTGCTGTTTCTTTCACCTTCGGATGAAGTTTATCCGGGGCTGGTCCGGGCACTTCTGCTACAAACAATTGTAAGCCACCAATTCCAAGCAATGGTAATATTGCCAGAGACAAAACAATTATCCCCATGCCGCCTATCCACTGGGTCATACTGCGCCAAAACAGCACACTGGCAGGAAGGGCTTCTATATCATTCAAAATCGATGCTCCGGTAGTTGTAAAACCTGAAATTGTTTCAAAAAAGGCATCTGTAAATGAGGGAATTGATCCGCTGAGAAGAAATGGTAGTGTTCCAAAAAAACTAAAAATAATCCAACTTAAAGACACTACCAGAAAGCCTTCCTTCTTACCAAGATTCTTACTTTTCTCTTTACTTATCAGAATCACAAGTAATGCAGTTGCCATGGTGATCCCTGCTGATAAAAGCATCTTAAGTGCAACTCCATCCTGATATATCAATGACAGAATCACGGAGAGACTCATGAAAGCTCCTTCAAGTAACAGTAAGCGTCCTAATACTTTAATTACAAAGCGAATATTCATCTTGCCTTTATTTGAAAAAGCGCTCAACCCTTGGAATCGCTGAGGGCAAGGTAAAAACTATTACTTTATCAGATGGACGAATAAGTGTATCTCCACTCGCAATAAATCCGGATTTACCACGAATGATTCCACCAACAATTGCTTCATCCGGAAAATTAAGATCCTTTAACGGAGCTTTGGTAATTTCTGATCCTTCGTTTGGTCGAATCTCCAACAACTCTGCATCCGTTCCGGTAAGGCATTTGACTGAACTGATCAGGGCATTCATAGTGAATCCAAATATATGGCTGGCTGCAATGAATTTCTTATTAATCATTGAATCAATCCCAATATTCTCAGCTAACCTGATATATTCAATGTTCTCTACCTCAGCAATGGTCTTTTTAACTCCTAATTTTTTAGCCTGCAGACATGACAGGATATTTGTTTCGGAGTTTCCGGTTACTGCAATGAAAGCATCCATCTCTTTGATGCCTTCCTCAACAAGTAAGTCCATATCACTACCGTCTCCTCTGATAACCATCGTTTTATCAAGATTATCTGCCAGATCAAAACTTTTTGCCCGGTCAATCTCAATCAGTTTAATATTACTCCTGTTTTGTAGAACACGAGCAGTTTGGGCACCAATCCGACTTCCCCCTACAATCATAATATTTCGTATATGAAATTTCTGCTTACCAGAAAATTTCATCAGTTTTGAAATACCAGTCTGGTTGGTGATGACATAAACTACATCATTTACTTTAAAAACTTCATTCCCACGTGGTACAATAGTATTGCCATCCCGTGTAATAGCTACAGCGCGATAGCTCAAGCCCTTATTGAGCTGTGTTGCTTCAAGTAAGGTGCGATTTATTATAGGAGCGTTGTCTCCTAAGCGTACCACAATCAATGTAAGTTTACCTCCGGAGAAATCAACCACCTCTGTAGTTCCAGACTGATTCAGTAACCCGACTACCTCTTTGGCTGCCAATTGCTCAGGATATATCAGGGAATCAATACCCATCCCTTTGAATAATTCCTTATGAGTACTCTTCAGATATTCAGGATTGTCAATACGAGCGATTGTCTTGCATGCCCCCAGCTTTTTACTGAGTATGGATGAAGTGATATTAAGTTCCTCAGTGGGAGTCACCGATATGAACAAATCTGACTTACATACCTCCGCTTCCTTAAGAGTTTCTATCGATGCTGAGGACCCCCGAATGGTCATTACTTCAAGATGGGAGTCCAGACTATTTAAGCGCTCATTATCAGTATCAATAACCACGATTTCGTGGCGCTCAATGCTAAGCATCTTTGCCAAATAAGTACCAACTTCACCAGCACCTGCAATAATGATCTTCATCGCTTTATATTCATTTTATTTGTCCCCGATTGAATCTTGAGAACTCCCATGACAAATAACAATCGTTCTGTGTGTCAAAATAATTTCGCTACAAAAGTACAATCCTAAATTAAAGCTTGTTGCAAATTTCGTATAAAAATCCTACTGCTCCCCAGATAAATAAATACCACAATACCGCATACGGCTGTAATATGCTTTTTTTAAGGCCATTACGAAATACAAATAATAATCCCAAATAGAATAAACACTCAACAACAGGAAACTCCTGAACGATTAATGTACTGCCAGGAAGCTTCCCCAGCAGGCTCCCCAGGCTTATCCATGTATCCATAAGCCAGTTGATAAAGTTGTACACAATGGGTATTTGCAATCCCAAACTTTGTACAAACAGGATAACTAAGCACAGGTAAAAAATAAATAAGCCTAATGGCATAAGTATGATATTACCCAGAAGAAAATAAACCGGAAATCGGGCAAACACAAATAAAACTACCGGAATAGTCAAAGTTTGAGCTGCCAGGCTAATTCCAGCAAGATCACGAATTCGCTTAAGTACAATATTCCTTACCGGCAAGGCTTTTTGGAATTTTGGAAAGTATACGAGTATGCCCAGAATTGCCAGATACGACAACAGAAATCCTGTTGAGAATATTCCGGCCGGTTCGATTATAGTGTGGAAGAAACAAACAAGGTAAACCAGATGTATTGAGGTTACCTGTCTTCCCATCCATCTTGATAAAATGAACAGACTTATCATTCCGGCCGCTCTGCCAGCGCTAGGTGGGATCCCACAAACAAATACATACAACCATACCGTTAGAATACAAACACATCGATTAAGGGGATGATTCTGTGGAAATCCAATTAATGTCATTAATTTCATCAGTACCATGAAAACAAGACCCACATGCAAACCACTTACGGCTAGAAGATGCATAATTCCGGCAGTGGAAAAAACTTTTTTGATATCCCTGTCCATCCCTCGTTTATCTCCAAGCAGCATAGCTTTAATCACTGTTTTATTTGACTCAGCCACCTGAAAAAGGGCTATCTCTGAATATAATTTAAGCCGTATCAGAGCGATAAATTTTGACAGAGATTTTACCATGCCACCTGCACTTTTTCTGCCTGCTAAGCGAATTTCAGAATAATCCATCCGGGTGTAATATCGTATACCAAAACCGGCCCAATATCCTTTTTTGCCGAAAGCTGACACTTCACTACGAAAATCGAATGGCTTGAAATTACTATTCATCTGCAAAATATCCCCAACTGAGATTACATTTGCTTCCTCAGGCAGAGGTAATTCTACCAAAATCCTGGTTCCGGCGATAGAATGTGTCACTTCGGGATCAATTTCCAGCAAGCTGACTATTAATTGATTTTGGAATCGATTTTCCTTAACCATCACTACCCTGCCGGATGAGCTATAGTTTACACCTTCTTCAATATGTGGATCTGGATACCGAATGAGCATCATACTCCATCCGGAGAGAAGACCTGCACAAATACTTAATATAAGTCCTTGTCGTCTAAGTAAAGAATATCTTGAGGGAAGGAGTAATATAAATAATACGGCCAACAGAAGTAAAAGCATAATTATCAGCCCAATTCCTTTAGGTTGATAAAACCATCCGACTAATAATCCTGAAATCCAGGCCCAAACAAAGTATCGAAAACCATGCATCCCCACATCTTTTAATAGTATAGATGCAGGGATGCAGTATGAATGGAAAAAATATTCTATTTATTTTCCTGAGATTCCCATGATTGGATTAACTCCTCTAAAGATTTTCCCATATTCTGCACTGATACTTCTGCATCATCAGCTAGTGGATGATCAGGATACTTCTCTATAAACTCCAGATAGAGTTTTTCAGCGGTTTCGTACTGCTGCATCTGGTTTTCGTAAACAAATGCCTCCAAAAAGAGACAATAAGATCTCTTGTCAAAGTCTGGAAAATTATTCAGAATTCTTTGGTAGTATTCAATTGCCCTGCCTGCCATTTGGAGGTTCATTGCAATTTCTGCCGCCCGGTACAGATATTCAGCCGAAATAGTGTCTTCAGGTAATGCATTGGCATAATTTTCATAGGCTTGTATCAATTCCTGTGCCTTCGCCAAGTCTGCCAGGCTACTGGTATCCGACAAAACGAGAGCTTCAAGCTCATCAATTGCCGATGTCATTTGTTTGATTTCTTTTTGATTGCCACATGACCAAAATAAGGTAATTGATATGACAACTAATAGCAGGGTACGCAGATTCATAGTAGTTATTTTTTGGTTGGAAAAATCATTTTGTAACTCGTATTAACTTTTCCGTTGGATATATCTCTCAGTTTTCCTTTTATCAAACGCTTTTTTAATGGGGATAGTTTATCGGGAAACATAATTCCTTCGAGATGATCATATTCATGTTGAATTATTCGTGCAGCCATTCCTTCATATACTTTCTCGTGCTCCACAAACTGTTCATCAAGATATTTCATCCGGATAGAAGATTTCCTAAGAACATCTTCGTGTATTTTAGGTACACTCAGGCAACCCTCCGATAGTAATTCTTCATCTCCCCATTCTTCAATGATGCGGGCATTAATAAAAACTTTTCTGAAATCTTTCAAATCTTCATATTCCTCTCCATAAACGCTGGCATCCACGACAAAGACCCTGATTGATTTACCGATTTGAGGGGCGGCAAGGCCAACTCCTTCAGAAGAACGCATTGTTTCAAACATATTGGATATTAAGATATCTAACTCAGGAAAGTCAGCATCAATATCGGAGGCAATTTTACGTAACACTGGGGAACCGTATGCATAAACAGGTAATATCATCGCAAGTCAAGGTTATTTCGTTTTTGTTCTAAGAATGATTGTAGAATTATTGTAGCACTAATGGTATCAATAAGTGCTTTATTGCGTCTGGCTTTCTTTTTTAAACCACCGTCAATCATAGTTTGGAAAGCGATTTTTGATGTGAAACGCTCATCCGTTGTGTGAATAGGAATATTAGGGAATTTTCTCTCCAATCCGGTAAGAAAGGAGGTGACAAATTTGGCTGATTCTGAAGGCGAATAGTCCAGTTGTCTGGGAAAACCGACAACAAAGCCTTCAACTTCTTCATTTTTTACATATTCCTGCAGATAAGTGAATATTTCATGTACTCCAAGAGTTGTAAGTGAAGTTGCAATAATTTGGCCTGGATCTGTTACTGCCACACCAACACGCTTCTGCCCGTAATCAATACCTATTAATCTAGCCATTATTTGTTAATCAGTCAGCAAATTTAATACTTTTGATGCTTTTCATAGCATACCATTATTGGTTTGCTGATCATTAGTTCAAGTATTAATGCTTTTAACTATATTTGTTACACCTGACAAAATAAAAAATAACTCAAAACGATTATTTTATGGACTTAAGAGACAAGCTGCAACAAGCTGTTAATGCACATTCTAATGTGTTCACTGACATTCCTCGAGAAGAGATGATTAAAACCGCAGTTGCTCACCAGGAAGCTTTAGTATCAGAAAGTGGTGCTTTAGCGAGCTGGACCAGAACAGAGTCAACCGGAAGGAGTCCGAAAGACACCGTTCTTGTAAAACGAGCTTCAAGTGAAGCAAACATTGATTGGAATTCGCCAAATAATATTCCGATCGATGAAGAAACCTTTGATATGCTCTTTGAAGATGCTGTATCATTCATTGGTGGGGTTGATAATCTCTATGAGACTAACAGGGTAATTGGTGCAGACTCAAACTACGCCTTACCAGTCAAAACTCTAACCAACCGAGCTTTACATACGCTCTTTATTGACAACATGTTTCGTCCAGTACCGAGTGACCTGGAGCAAAGTTGTTTTAATGATGATGGCTTTGTATTGCTTGCTTTACCCTATCACAAATTAGATCCTGAGCGTTACAAGGGAAGATTACGTAAAATGCCAAATGGAACCACCACCAATATGGCAGTAGCTGTTGATATGGACCGGAAAGTTGGTTTAGTAATTGGATCAGCATACATGGGCAGTATGAAAAAGATGCTGTTCACAGTTATGAATTACCTTCTTCCTTTCGAAGATGTTTTACCCCTTCATTGCTCAGCAAATGAAGGTGATGATGGAAGTTCGGCTCTCTTACTTGGACTATCCGGAACAGGAAAAACGACCTTATCAGCTGACAAATCCAGAGCCTTACTAGGCGATGATGAACATGGCTGGAATGATTCAGGAATTGCGAATTTTGAAAATGGCTGCTATGCCAAGATGATTGATATCAATCCAAAAAAAGAGCCGGATATCTACGATGCTGTGATGCATAAAGATGATTATTTGAATCACGGCTCTATTGTTGAAAATGCAATGATGTATCCTGATGGAGAGTTTGATTATTACGATGATCGTTTTACACCAAACTCAAGGGCTTCTTATCCATTGAAGTATCTGATTAATATAAAAGAATCATCAACTGCTGGTCATCCAAAAACTATTTTGTTCCTGACAGCGGATGCATATGGTGTAATTCCACCTGTAAGCAAACTAACTAAAGACCAGGCTATGTTATGGTTCCTTATGGGGTACACATCAAAGCTTGCCGGTACCGAAACAGGTGTAACCGAGCCTCAGGCTACCTTTTCCAGATTCTTTGGTCAGCCATTTATGCCGCTAAATCCAGATATCTATGCTGAAATGCTTGGATCCAAAATGGATGAGCACAATACAAATGTTTATTTGATCAACACAGGTTGGTCAGGTGGTGCTTATGGAGTTGGTGAGAGGATTGACTTACCATTAACACGTCGCATGGTCAACGCAGCACTTAACGGAGAACTTGATTCTGTTGAATTTGAAACTGATGATGTATTTCACTTACAGGTTCCAACCGAATGTGAAGGAATCCCGTCTGAAATGCTGAAACCAATTAATACCTGGGAAGACAAGGATGCTTTTAAGGAAACTGCAATCAAATTAGCAGCCCGATTTAGCGCCCATTACGACAAAGCTTATGGTGATAAAAACCTTTCTGATTCCATTCGCTCTCAATGTCCGGGTAAGTAAAACATAAACATCGTAAATGAAAAAACCCGATCGCCTTTTAGGTGATCGGGTTTTTTACAACTTTAACCGGATAACTCAACTTTAAACATTATGAACAGGAAGCCGTAGCCGCCTGTGGACCATGCGTTTCAAAACATGGTATCTGAGTATATAGAAAATCTTTAGTCAGAACACTGAGCGATATACATCTCTGCACACCACTTCACAGAGCAAATGTAAAATAAACTATTAGATAATCCAAACATATTTGAATTATTCTTCTGAGAAATCCATTTTAGCCATACGTTCATAGCTTTTATGTCTCCATTTTGCATTCTCTTCTGAAGCGGCAAATAGCTCTTCAGCTGTTTCAGGGAATGCTTTCTGGAGTGATGCAAAACGTACTTCACCAAGTATGAAATCACGGAATTCAGACCACTTAGGTGGTTTTGAATCCAGCACAAATGGGTTCTTTCCAGCATCTTCCAACTGCGGGTTATAGCGATAATTTGTCCAGTACCCACTAGCTACAGCACGACTCTCTTCTTCCTGAGTTTTTCCCATCCCAGCTTTCAATCCATGACTAATACAAGGTGAATAAGCAATAATCAATGATGGTCCCGGATAAGCTTCAGCTTCTTTTAATGCTTTAAAGAACTGGGTTTGGCTGGCTCCCATAGAAACTTGTGCAACATAAACGTATCCATAAGACATAGCCATCATTCCTAGGTCTTTCTTACGAATCTTTTTACCTGAAGCAGCAAATTTTGCAATTGCACCAACAGGAGTAGCTTTAGATGACTGTCCACCTGTATTAGAATACACTTCAGTATCCATAACAAGAACATTCACATCATCACCTGATGCTAAAACATGGTCAAGGCCTCCATATCCAATATCATAGGCCCAACCGTCACCACCAAATATCCATACTGATTTCTTGATCAGGTATTGCTCCAATGCCAGGATTTCGCTTGCCACAGGATTGCTTTCATTTTTAAGAGCAGCAACAACCTTTGCTGATATTTCAGTTGTTGTATCTGCGTTTTCCTTATTCTCGATCCATTGTGCAAATACTTCAGCAGTTTCACTTGATACATCAGACATGGTCTCTTCCATTTTGCGACCAATTCTGTTTCTTAGCTGGTTAACACCTAATGACATTCCAAAACCATACTCTGCATTATCCTCAAATAAGGAGTTTGCCCACGCAGGTCCTTTTCCTTCATCATTTTCACAATAAGGAGTACTTGGAGCTGATCCACCATAAATTGATGAACAACCTGTAGCATTAGCAATCATCATCCGGTCACCATACAACTGAGTAATCAGTTTAATATAGGGAGTTTCACCACAACCGGCACAAGCACCTGAGAACTCAAATAAAGGCTGAGCAAATTGTGAATTCTTAACTGTCTTTTCTTTTGGAAGAACAGTATCCTTATATCCAACTTTGTTGTGCATGTAATCCCAACGATCCACTTCCTCCATTTGACTACCGAGTGGCTTCATGACAAGTGATTTCTCTTTTGATGGACAAACCTCTGCACAATTCATACAACCGGTACAATCGAGAACACTCACCTGAATTCTGAAGTTGTATTCCTTAATCCCACCTTTACCCTTCTGGATTTCTGTTCCTTCAGGAGCATTGGCCAGTTCTTCATCCGTTAGGAGATATGGACGAATACAAGCATGCGGACAAACATAAGCACATTGGTTACACTGAATACAGTTATCAGCCAGCCATTCAGGTACGTTAACTGCAATACCTCGTTTTTCATATTCTGCAGTACCAGCCGGGAAGGTTCCGTCCTCACGCCCAACAAAAGCACTTACCGGAAGGTCATCACCTTTTTGATTATTTATTGGCTCTACAATATTTTTTATAAAATCTGGAATGTCTCTCGTGTCTACACTTGCTTCAATATTCAGATCAGCCCAGTCAGTGGGGACCTCAATTTTTACAATATCACCCCCACGATCAACTGCAGCATAGTTCATGTTAATGACATTCTCACCTTTAATACCGAAAGTCTTTACGATAGCCTTTTTCATTTGTACAACGGCTTCATCATAAGGTATTACTTCGGCAATTTTGAAGAAAGATGATTGCATGATAGTATTAGTTCGGTTTCCCAGACCAATTTCCTCAGCAATTGCAGTTGCATTGATGGTGTAGAATTGAATTTCATTCTCGGCCATGAATTTCTTCATACTGACAGGCAGGTGATTCTTTGTCTCTTCTTCATTCCAAATGGAGTTCAACAAGAAAGTACCACCCTTTTTCATCCCTTTAAGCACATCATACTTATCGAGGTATGAAGGAACGTGACAAGCAACAAAATCAGGCGTGTTTACCAAATAAGGTGAACGGATTTCATGATCTCCAAAACGAAGATGCGATGTTGTGAAACCACCAGATTTTTTACTGTCATATGCAAAGTATGCCTGGCAATACTTTTCAGTTGTATCACCAATAATTTTAATCGAATTTTTATTCGCTCCAACTGTTCCATCAGAACCAAGTCCGTAGAATTTTGCCTGGAAGGTTCCTTCAGGAGCCAGATCAATTTCAGGCAACAGTGGAAGTGACTTAAAGCTCACATCATCTAATATCCCAACGGTGAAATCATTCTTTGGCTCATTCTGCTTCAGGTTTTCAAATATTGAAATAACCATAGCAGGAGTTGTGTCTTTTGAACTAAGTCCGTAGCGTCCTCCAATAATCATTGGCGCATTTTCCTTCTCGTAGAAAAGGTTTCTTATATCGAGATATAGAGGCTCTCCGTTTGATCCTGGCTCCTTTGTACGATCAAGGACTGAAATCCGCTTAACACTGTCAGGATAAACATTAAAGAAATACTTTGAAGAGAATGGACGGTACAGATGACAAATTACCATACCAACTTTTTCACCTTGTTCGAGTAAATGATCAATTACCTCTTTGGCTGTTTCAGTTATTGTAGCCATTGCCACAATAATATTTTCAGCCTCCGGATGTCCATAATAGGTAAATGGATGATATTCACGACCGGTTTTTTTGGTGATTTCCTGCATGTATTCTTCAACGATATCTGCAACCTTCTCGTAATAAGGATTAACAGCTTCTTTCGCCTGGAAGAAAATATCAGGATTTTGTGCGGTACCCCTTGTTACAGGATGCTCAGGATTCAGAGCTCGATCACGAAACTCTTGCAGGGCATTCTGATCAATCAGTGGAGCCAAATCTTCATTTTCAAAAGATTCAATTTTTTGAATCTCATGTGATGAACGAAATCCATCAAAGAAATGAACGAAAGGAATCCGGCTTTTTATTGATGCCAGATGGGCAACCCCGGCCAAATCCATTATTTGCTGAACACTACCAGTGGCTAGTAGAGCAAAACCTGTTTGACGGGTCGCATAAATATCACTATGATCTCCGAAAATTGAAAGAGCATGAGCTGCAACACTCCGTGCACTAACATGAAAAACTCCTGGTAATAATTCGCCAGCCATTTTATACATATTAGGGATCATTAGTAGTAATCCCTGAGAGGCTGTATAGGTTGAGGTAAGAGCACCTGCCTGTAACGATCCGTGAACCGCTCCGGAAGCTCCACCTTCAGATTGCATTTCAGTAACTTTTACTTCTTCTCCAAAAATATTCTTTCTGCCAGTGGCAGCCCATTCATCCACGAACTCAGCCATGTTGGAGGAAGGAGTGATAGGATAAATCGCAGCTACTTCACTGAACATATAGGCAATGTGAGCAGCGGCCTCATTTCCATCACAAGTGATAAAATTCTTTTTTGACATCTTATAAATCCTTTTGGTAGTGATACATATTCTTCGAAAAACACGGCGCTAATTTAGCACAAATTGATCAAAAATGACATGACCTTTGTTAGCTTTAGCGAGGTTTTTTAGTAGATATCAAGACGAACCGCCACATCAAATAGATGTGATAAAAACAGGCAGGACGTCATTGAATATTTTAAGCCTTATTGGCTATTCATTGATATAAGAAACTCTTCGTTAGTTTGAGTTTTAGCGAGTTTGTCACGCATAAACTCCATGGCTTCAAGTGAATTCATATCCGCCAGGAAGTTCCTCAACACCCACATCTTACTCAAGAAATCTTTGGGATGTAACAGGTCTTCACGACGTGTACTTGAAGCAACAATATCAACAGATGGGAAAATTCGTTTATTAGACAACTTACGATCAAGCTGTAGTTCCATATTGCCAGTTCCTTTAAACTCCTCAAAGATCACCTCATCCATCTTTGATCCGGTGTCGATAAGAGCAGTTGCCAGAATTGTAAGAGAACCACCATTTTCAATATTACGGGCAGCTCCAAAAAATCTTTTCGGACGATGGAGAGCATTTGCATCAACTCCACCTGAGAGAACCTTTCCTGATGCAGGCTGAACTGTGTTATAAGCTCTGGCCAACCTCGTGATTGAGTCAAGCAGAATAACAACATCATGTCCGCATTCCACCATTCGCTTGGCCTTTTCCAAGACAATGGTCGCCACTTTCACATGTTTATCTGCTGGTTCATCAAAAGTTGAAGCAATTACTTCAGCGTTGACACCACGCGCCATGTCTGTCACTTCTTCAGGACGTTCATCAATGAGAAGTACCATCAAATAAGCCTCAGGATGATTAGCAGAAATAGCATTGGCAATCTCCTTCAGTAAAATTGTCTTACCTGTTTTTGGCTGAGCAACAATCAATCCCCTCTGACCTTTACCTATTGGGGCAAACATATCAACAATACGGGAAGAAAGATTTTGCTCACGATGACCAGTAAGAGTGAATTTTTCATCCGGAAACAAAGGGGTGAGATAGTCAAATGGGGCACGGTCACGTACAAACTCAGGACTTCTTCCGTTAATCTCAAGCACTTTGATAAGTGGGAAATACTTTTCGCCTTCTTTCGGCGGACGAATACTCCCCTGGACGGTATCACCGGTTTTCAGTCCAAATAATTTAATCTGAGACTGAGACACATAAATATCATCGGGTGAATTCAGGTACATATAATCAGCTGATCTGAGAAAACCGTATCCGTCTGGCATGATTTCCAATACTCCTGAGTTCACAATTGAACTATCAAAGTCAAAGGGCTTCTCAGCTTTTGTATCCGATTGATTACCACGTTTACCATGGTCTTGCTGACGATGGTCAGCAGGTCGTTTCTCACGTGCCTGATGATCTCCTCTGTTACTGTGCTCCTGCTTACGATGATCAGAAGGCCGTTTTTCACGACTGGTATTCTCAAACTTAGCAGGCTTAGTCTCCTTTGTCACATCTGCAACAGGAGTAGGCTTTGCCTGTTCTTGCTTTCCTTTTCTAACTTGTTCTTTCTGGGGAACAGCAGGTTTCTTGCTTGGAACATCAGGTTTCTTGCCAGGAGCAACAGTATCCTTAGGTTTCTGTTTTTCTGCTGGAGCCTCCTTTTTTTCCTCCTGCGGTGATTCTGAGCCAGCCCGTGTAGTGAACACAGGGGAATCCTCATTTTCTTTTGCTTTACGCCTGCGGCGTGTTTGCCGATCAGCTGGAGTAGGTTTACTCTCTTGTTTCTGTCCTGAATCGGACTTTTTCTCTTGTTTACTGACTTGCTCAGCTTTACGCCTTGTTTTACTCTCTGCAGCCAAAATCGCTTGTTGGTCGAGAATCTGATAAATCAGATCTTGCTTCTTATAGGATTCAACCCTCTTTATCTTCAGCTCTTTAGCAATCTCACGCAATTCAGCCAACAATTTCTTGTTGAGCTCTAAAATGTCGTACATCTCTGGGTTTCTTTGTTGATTATATAATTATCGAACGTCAGAATCCGTGTTCTCTAGATTAATATTTGATAGTGGATTTGACGGATGTTTTTTGTCACATGAAGTGAAATAACCTTGCGAAATTAGTGAATTTCTTAGCCTTCTCAAAAAAAAAACGCATAATTCGTAAAGAAGCGCTTAAAATCTGCAACATATTGACAATAATATCGTAATAACTATTGAAAGAACCTTTCCCAAAAATGCGGCAACTGAAGATAACCAAGCAAGTTACTAACAGGGATTTACCATCCCTCGATAAATACTTGCAGGAAATTGGGCGCGAAGAACTTATCTCTCCTCAGGAAGAAGTAGATCTGGCTCGGAGAATTCGTAGCGGGGATTCTAATGCCCGTGAGAAACTTGTTAAGGCCAACCTGCGATTTGTTGTATCAGTAAGCAAGCAATACCAAAACCAAGGACTTACATTATCCGACCTCATTAACGAGGGCAATATAGGCTTGATAAAAGCTGCTGAGCGATTTGATGAAACAAAAGGTTTCAAGTTTATTTCATATGCAGTATGGTGGATCAGACAATCGATTTTACAAGCTCTATCTGAGCAAGCCCGTATGGTTCGCCTGCCCTTGAACAGGATTGGATCCATCAATAAAATAAATCGCGCTACCTCACGGATGGAGCAGGAATTGGGACGCCCTCCAACTGAAAATGAACTGGCCGAAGAGATGCACCTCGATTGCCATGAGATCAAAACCATGATCAGCCATCTACAAAGGCCAATTTCAATGGACGCACCTTTATCAAACGGTGAAGATGGAAACCTGTACGATCTGCTTCTTAATAACAACACCAACGGCCCTGAGGATAAGCTGATGAAAGAATCTCTGTGCAAAGAGATTGAACGAGCCTTTTTTCAGCTTGGTAATCGGGAAGCTGAAATTCTAAGGTTGTTTTTCGGTCTCAACGGCATCTCCTCTCTCTCACTCGATGAAATTGCTGAACGTTTCAATCTGACCCGTGAAAGAGTAAGGCAAATAAAAGAGAAGGCATTACAGAAGATGAAAAGCAAATCAAGGAACAAACTTCTCCGGAAATATCTTGGCTGAGCGAGCCCTAAGGCATTAAGCTTTTTCCTCAGTGACAAAAAAATTCATCAGATTGTTTATTTTTACCTCAAATAAGCAAGTAGAGACTTAGCTCTTCTTGCTATAACCATGAAACCCATGCACCTTGTTGCCCCTTCATTATTAGCCGCAGATTTCGGAAATCTTCAAAGAGATATTGAAATGCTTAATGCCAGTGAGGCCGATTGGCTCCATGTGGATATTATGGACGGACTGTTTGTGCCTAATTTTTCAATCGGAACACCTGTTGTTCAGGCTATCAGGCGTCACGCAAAAAAGCCTCTCGACATACACCTGATGGTGACTGACCCTGGCCGCTATGTTTCATTATTCAAGAAAATCGGGGCCAGCACATTAACGGTTCATTATGAGGCATGTACGCATTTGCATCGTTGTATTCACCAAATAAAAGAATCAGGAATGAAGGCAGGCGTTTGTCTGAATCCTCATACGCCGGTTCATCTTTTAGAGCCAATCCTGCCGGATGTAGACCTCGTTCTGATTATGTCAGTAAACCCTGGATATGGAGGACAATCATTTATTTCAGGGTCTTATGATAAAATCAGGAAACTTAACAGCATGAAGCAGGAATCCGGATACGATTTTCTTATTGAAGTGGATGGGGGTGTTGATACTGAAAATGCCCCACTACTAGTGGAAGCTGGTGTGAATGTGCTGGTTGCCGGAAATACAGTTTTTTCAGCATCGGATCCTCCCGAAACTATCCGGCAGTTGAAAAACATCTGATCATGCTATCAGACCTCAGAATTGATCCACTTATTGACCTGCTAAACTCAGCAGGTAGATTAATCATGCAATTTTACCAATCCGGAGAGATAAACATTCAGACAAAGGCTGATAAGTCACCTGTTACTAATGCCGATCATTCTTCTAATAAGCTTATATTATCGGGCTTATCATCCTTATATCCTGACACTCCTGTCATCAGTGAAGAAATGGATAACAGTGCTTATGATATCAGGAAAAATTGGGATTATTGCTGGATGCTTGATCCTCTTGATGGCACGAAAGAGTTCATCAAACGAAATGGTGAATTTTCAATCAACCTGGCCCTTATTCATCATAATAAGCCCATAGCCGGATTTATTCATTTTCCGGTTCAGAGCTGGACCTATTACGCTATTGAGGGCAAGGGAGCATTCAAGAAAGTCCTCAGCGATGAAAGCTATCCCTTGTCAGATATCAGTTTTCAGAATAGTTTCATACCAAAATCCCGTCTCAGGGTGATGATTTCCCGTTCTCACTCGGGCAAGCATGAGCAGGCATTTATTAATACCTTGAAAGACAAAGGCTATGAAGTAGAGACTTTAGCTCATGGATCGGCTATGAAGCATTGTCTGATCGCTGAAGGCCTTGGTGATATTTACCCAAAGTTTGGTCCCTGTTCAGAATGGGACACAGCCCCTGGTCAGATCATTCTTCAGGAAGTTGGAGGTAAAATAACCCGATGCGATAATGGGAAACCTTTAAGTTACAATAAAGCAAACTTTGAGAATCCTGAATTCATAATGTGGGGCCCTGGTATCCCTAGCGACCTTTGACATAATTGTCGAGGTAGTTATAATCCTCAGTTAATTCTCCTGCCTCAGTAATACTGGCTCTTTTAATTACATTCTCAGGATCATCCCCGGTCAATCGTGGTATAATCTGACTGACCAGAACATTAGAAAACTCCTGGGATGCATCTCTTGGAAGCTCCCCGGGCAGATTATCCACAGTCATCATTAGAATATGTCGTGATGCTTCTCCTCTTGCCAGCTCTTTACCTGTTTCAGGATCGAACCAGTAATACGGTTCAGCTATAGTAGTTGCTCTAAGGGTTGACGGTACTGAACCATTAATATCACAAGAAATATCGGCAATCACCTTAATAGGCATGGTTTTTTTAGCACCAACACCTGACTTAAGATCATCCAGTTCGAACATTCTTGGGGAATCAGGATTCCAGTAATGGGCAGCGATATAGAGATCAGTTTTTCTCAAATACTTCAATGATGTTGAAAGGTAAAACTCCGGATAATCAAAGAAATGTTCCTGGTCAAATGGCTGCTGACCATCTCTCCTTGCCACATAATGCCAGGGGTCTATCCTGCAAAAGACAGGCTCAGCAAATTCATTATTAGAATATTCCTCCGGATTCACCTCCCGGATCACAAGATGCCCCAGAGTTTCCATTGCACCCTGAGCCACTCGTCCACCACCACTAAGCAAAATCCTGGTATTTCTTAGTTCCACCTTACTCAATTGTGCATCCATTTCCTGGCGATCATGACAAGTATGAGCAGGTTTAAGACTATATTCATTACTATGAATTCCCAAACCTCGTAGTCCATTATACGCTCCGACAATACCAGCCCATCTTCCAAAAGCAATCAGTCTTACACCATATGAATCTGTCAGGTACTCATAATCAACCATTCTTATTCCCTTTTCAAGAAGAGCCAGAATTAGTATACGGTTATATGGCTGCTCTTTGGCTACGTGAGCAAAAAACAAATACGTTTTATCTGGGATCAGCGTTGGTATGTCTACTTCTTTCACTCCAATAAGTATGTCACAATCCGACAGATCTTCCTGCATGCTTATTCCCAGCTCAAGGTACTCTGCATCTGAGAAGCATCTCATGGGGCTGGGCTGAACAACTACCTCCACATGAGGCAGCTGCTGTTTCAATTCTATAATTTGTGCTGGTGGAAGAGCAACTCGGTGATCAGGTGGAATTTTTGTTTCGCGAACTACTCCAATTTTGATTGGTTTCATATTTATAACAGCATTTTTTAGGAGTCGTGAATTTACTAAAAATTCTGTACTTTTGCAGTCTTATTGGGGCTGCCCTGGTTTTGACAGCAAGGTGAACTGGTAAGTAAGCATGCCGAGTACTGAAGCAACGCTCGTAAAACCTTGTTTCACACTTTTAATTGGCGAAGATAACTACGCTATCGCTGCGTAACCGAATCAAGTAGGTTACACTTTATCCCGGTACTAGGTATTGGGACGATACATCACGCATGAGGTAATGTCCTGATCCATCCTGATTCCGTGGTGCAAACAATCTGGGACTAGTTTTCTTCAGGCTTTGGGAGGAAGGCGAAACTAAAGAAGCTAAGGTTCAGATCGCTTGTCGACTGGCAGTCTG
>Ga0233437_1001599_pt1 | contig 40385 bp, 27 predicted proteins | sample SI_122_August201_FD_182714 | JGI IMG/M metagenome (GOLD analysis project Ga0233437, IMG submission 182714) | Seawater microbial communities from Saanich Inlet, British Columbia, Canada - SI_122_August2016_200_MG | ecosystem: Environmental > Aquatic > Marine > Inlet | place: Canada: British... | reverse complement strand
GCTTCCAGTGCAACTTTGAATTTGAATTGACTGCTGTGCTTTTTTCGTCTTTTTGTCACTGAAAAACCTCCACAAGTTTCAGATATTCTATCTTAGCCTGTGGTCTAGTTTTTGGGGGTCATTATATGCTATACTTTGAGATACACTGACGAAAAATCCATTAGGAGGCTTTTATGGAATACGCAATTGGTCCCGATGTTAGTTTTTATCAAGATGAAGACACTACCCCCGAGGGGATAGATTTTTTCAAGATGCGTGAACGCTCGGATTTTGTGATTATCCGTGCCGGGCAGAACAAGTGGATTGACCCCGACTTTAGAACAAATTGGAAGGCAGCTAAAAAAGCAGGCTTGCCGCGCGGCTCCTATTGGTTTTACGATAGCCGTGTTGAACCACAACGTCAGGCAGAGCTTTGGCGAGATGCCTTAGAAGGAGATTTGGGCGAGTTACCGCTTTGCGCTGATTTTGAAGAAAGCTATGGTGGTCCTTACGAGGGCTGGCGAAAGTGGTATGCCTTTTTGGAATATCTGAAAGATTTGATGCCCGGCAAAGAGATCATTCTCTATACTGGTTATTATTATTGGTTGGAAAATGCACCAAATGCAGATACGCAAGCAAGCAGTCTGGAGTATTTCCATCAATATCCTTTATGGATTGCGCGCTATAACGCTACTGAGCCGCTTGTTCCCGCGCCATGGAAAAAAGATGAGTGGATGCTCTGGCAATATACCGAAACAGGCGACGGAAAAGCCTTTGGTGTTGAGAGCAAAGGGATCGATCTGAATTATTTTAATGGTGATGCAGCTGCTTTTCGGGCGCGATTTAATCTTTCTGATGTAGTGACGCCACCCTCGAGTGTTCTTCATTATAAAGTTGATCTGAGTTTGCGTGAAAACCCAGATGCAGAGAGCGCGTCTCTCGGTATTTTGACGCAAGATGAACTTGTTGAACGTATAGATTCAAGCAATGACGGAAAGTGGCTCAAGGTTAAACGCGCAAACGGTGATGAAGGCTGGAGTGCGCTTGAGCACTTGGTACGGCAGGTGGATGATACGCCTGACCCAGACCCTGATCCCGATCCCGAGAAAAAATGGGGGCGTGTTTTACCCACTGCGTTAAATGTGCGTGAAGGTGATAGCGCACTCTTTGCTGTTGTCGGCACACTTGAACAGGACGATATTGTAAAAATTGTTGAATATAATGATGACCAGAGCTGGGTGAAAATTTTGGAAGAACCGGCTGGAATAACGGGTTGGTGTGATGCACGTTATTTCGTCTTCCTGGATAGTCCGCCTGATACCGACCCCGATCCAGACCCTGATCCTGATCCCGAGGTGGATAAATGGTTCCGCGTAACTCCCTTTGCGTTAAACGTGCGTCAAGGTCCTAGCACAACTTATGAAATTGCCGGTAAGGTCTTGCAAAATGATGTTGTTGAGAAAATCGACATTAACGATGATGAGAAGTGGTTCAAGATTCGTACCGCTGCTGGTTTAGTTGGCTGGGTTTATGCAAGTTATTTGGTAGAGACTGAAGCGCCTGAAAACCCAGACCCCGATCCTGACCCAGACCCTGATCCCGATCCCGAAGACGGAAATGAGTTGCTCGGTCGTTTTCAGGTGACTGCGACGTCGCTAAATGTGCGTGAGAGTGCCAGTACATCAGGAGCTAAAGTAGGAAAGCTTCAAAAGAATGAGATTGTTGTTGCTGTAGAAGCTAATGAAGATGGCTCTTGGCGCAAAATTGAAAAAGGTGATCTTGTTGGTTGGTGTTCTGCCAGGTATCTTGTTCGATACCCACAGCCAATAGCGGTGAACCAGAAGTATTTCAATAAAAGCGTTCGTTATATACGCGAAATCTCTTCATCACCGCGCAAAATGATCACGCATGTTTTTGTGATCGATCTGCACTATAAAAAATTGCACTTTTTGGTAACCCCACCAGACCATAATGTTGACGCTGCACCAATTTGTGGAAGAGCGACATCTGAGTTTTTGGAGCGACACGGCATGCAAATAGCGATCAATGGTGATGGCTATACTTATGTTAATCCTGCTTCTGTACCGGGAATTTCTTGCCCCGAAGGGCACGACCTATTCAACCCGAATAGTTATGCAGCATCTCGTGGGAAAGTTTATTCCCAGCGTATGAATGCGAGCCGCCCGATCATGTATATCAATCGCAAGAATGATGTTACTTATAATAAGCCAAAAGGTGCAATCTACAATGCCATTTCCGGAGATCGGATGCTGGTTGAAAAAGGAAAGCCTGTTGCCGGTTTGGACAGTACCACGCTTCAGCCGCGCACTGCGGTTGGCACAAATGGAAACGGTCGTTGGATGGTGATGATCGTTGTCGATGGGCGACAACCCGGCTACAGTGAAGGATGTACGCTCAAAGAGTTGGCAGATATGCTCATCAAATTTGGCGGCGTTTATAACGCGATCAATCTTGATGGCGGCGGATCATCCGCGATGGTCATTGAGAAAGATGGCAAAGCCGATTTGTTGAACTCGCCGATCGAAGATGGTATTGCAGGCAGAGAGAGAAAGGTTGCGAACCATTTGGGGATTGAGATCAGATAAAAAACATATACCAGTGAAAAGAAAAAGCTTCCGAGGTCTTCAAGACTTCGGAAGCTTTTTGTTTAAAAGTGTGAGATGTGCAATGCGCATCGGTTTTACCGCTTAATAAATCCCTGCTCTACGAGCAGTTCGGCATTATAGATCGAGCCGCCTGCTGCACCACGAATGGTGTTATGTGAGACGGTGACCAAACGCAGGTTGAAGATGCCATCGGGGCGGACTCTACCAACGGATGTGGTCATGCCTTTACCTTCCATGATGTCGAGACGTGGTTGGGGGCGATTGGCTTCGTCTCGGACGCGGATGACAGGCTGGGGTGCGGAGGGTAGGGAGCGGGAAACTTCTGGGGCTTGGTATTCTGCTAGAGCAGCGGCGACTAAGCCAAAATCCGCGGGCGGAGCGTTTAGTTCCACTGTCAGGACAACGGTATGCCCATCGATCACCGGCACACGATTTGTGTGGATGGAAAATCCTATCTCCGCTAATTCCAGTTCGTTATTTTCGACTTTGCCGAGCATTTTACGCGGCTCCCAAGCAACTTTTTCTTCTTCGCCACCGATATAGGGGACGATATTGCCGAGAATGTCGAGCGAGGAGACTCCTGGGTAGCCTGCGCCAGAAATCGCCTGCATGGATGTGGCGAAAACGCGTTTAACACCAAAGGCATTTTGGAGCGCTTTGAGCGCGATGGTCATGCCGGTGCTGGTGCAATTGGGATTGGTGACGATGAAACCCTCCCAGCCCTGTTTTTCACGCTGTGCGTGGATAAGGGCGGTGTGTCCCGGGTTCACTTCGGGGAGCAGAATGGGGGTGTGCGGGTCTTGCCTGAATGCGCCCGCATTGGTGCAAACGGCAACGCCTGCTTTGGCAAAAAGTGGCTCGATGATTTTTGCTTCATCAGAGGGCAGTGCGGAGAAAACGAGCGGCGTTTGGGCGGCTTCGGGCGTGGAGGGGAGTACTTCAAGATCGCGCATGCTTTCGGGGATGTCGGTGGGCAGAATCCAGCTATTGGCTTCGCCATATTTTTTGCCGATGGTACGCGGCGAGCCTGTTAGGGCAATCACATCGAACCAGGGATGACCTTCGAGAAGTTGGATAAAACGTTGCCCTACCGCGCCAGTGGCGGCGAGAACAGCTACGGGGATTTTTTTGTTGGACATAAGATTTTAGACCTTAGACTTTAGATTTGAACCGCCAAGGCGCAAAGGACGCAGAGCTTTAATAATTGCCTACCAAAGGGCATTTTTTTTGGCGCCTTTATAAAAACTCTGCGCTCTCCGCGTCTTGGCGGTTGATTAACTTGCAATAAACTGATGCAGCGTCTGCACGGCTTTATTCGACTCTTCTGCCTTCACGATCAGGCTGATGGCAACTTTTGACGACCCTTGTGCGATGGCAATGATATTCACTTTGGCAGCGCCGAGTGCGCTAAAAATTTGCCCTGCTACGCCGGGGGTGCATTGTAAGCCAGCGCCAACGGCAGTGATGATCGCCATTTCATCGCTTGCCCAAAGGCGGTCAATATCGCGTTGCGCAAGCTCTGTGGAAAAGACTTCGTGCAAGGATTCCAGCACCGCGTCAGCAGAATCGCTGGGGACAGAAAAGGAGATGCTCTGCTCGGAGGATGCCTGTGTAATGAGCGGGACACTTGTCCCCGTGGCGGCGACTGCACCGAAAGTCCGCGCGGCGACGCCCGGGACCCCCAACATGCCACGCCCCTCGACCGTTATCATGCGCTGATGTGGGATAGCCGTAACCGCCTTAATGACGCGCTGGCTATCGATGTTCTGTGGCTCACTTGGGTTTTTTTCTTTGACAACAAAAGAGCCTTTTTCTTCGGGCTTAAAGGTATTGCAGATGCGCAGGGGTATTCCCGCTTCGACTACCGGGCGTACGGCTTTGGGATGCAAAACCTTTGCCCCAAAATAAGAAAGTTCCGCCATTTCACGATAGCTCACTTCCGGGATGGTTTGTGCATCGGGCACTATGCGCGGATCGGCCGTCATCACGCCGCTGACATCTGTCCAAATCCAGACTTCATCTGCGGGGATGGTTGCGCCGATGATGGCAGCCGAGTAGTCCCCGCCGCCGCGCCCCAGCGTGGTTGTGATGCCATTTTTTGTTGCGCCGATAAAACCCGTTATCACGGGAATCTGTTTCTGCATCAGCATTGGGATGAGTATGCTTTGCACTTTCTCAGCCGTCTTCTCGAGGTTGGGATACGCCGATTGAAAAACATCGTCCGTTTCAACAAGGTGTGTTGCTTCCACGAATTGGGCAGGGAAACCCGCGGCTTGCAAAGCGCCTGCTAGAAGACGGACAGAGAAGCGTTCGCCTAACGAGATGACTGCATCCATCGCACGCGGTGTTGCTTCGCCTAAAATACTGATAGCACGGCAGATGCTGGCAAATTCGGTTGCCAAATATTTGATTTCCTGCTTGAGTTGGGCGCGTTGCGCGGCATTGGGGATGAGTTTCTCGACCATATCGAGATGTTTATCTATCAGCTCTCGTTCTGCTTGTGAGATAAAAACTTCATCACCAATGATGGCACGCTCCGCGCTCTCGACGAGGAGGTTGGTCACTCCACCAACAGCGGAGGTGACGATGACGATGCGATCCCATTTTTGGCGCGTTTTGCGAATATTTTCAGTGACCTGTTCAATGGCTTTCGACGTCCCAACGGAGGTACCGCCGAATTTCATTACGAGAGTGGAAGGGGTGATGTCTTTTTTCATAGTTTTACCTTACCGCTGTGGTTTCACTTCGATAAGCTCAGTACAGGCGATATGAATGACGAAAAAGCAGTCATTCTACTCGACCGTCGATAGATTGTTTTCTAATTATCAGCGCAGTCGCAGATTGAGTAGGCGATGCATTTCGCCGTATCGAAATCAAGGTGAAGCGGTGTTTTATTTCAACAATAACTCCCCATACGCACTCAACGCATCATAATAAGGCTTAATACTGGGAATATAATGCCGTTCCTGCGATGAGTGTGGACCGATTCCGCTCTCTCCCCAGACAACGCCTTGTCCTTTAGGGGCAAAACGCGCTGAAGTTCCCGGTAATTTGCGTCCAATGCGGGCTTTTTCTCCCGAAGCAAGCTCAACAGCGGCTACCAAGCTTTTCAGGTATGGATTCTCAGGGTCACAGGCGATCCCGCTTTCTATCGTACCGACACGGATTTCAAGCCCGTTTTCTTCACAATAAGCACGCGCATCTTCGATTAGGGCTTCCAGATCATCTTGCGGGATGCTGCGAATCTCGATGCCGAGAACGCCATAGTCGGCGGTGATATTGTAGACATCGGGGATGCCGACCTGAATGAAAGGGAAACGAACTTGCGATTTCCAGCCATCGTCGCTTTGCAGGGTAAGGTATTTGTCGGCGAGTGCTTTCATCTCGCTGCGCGCGCCGATCAATTGTTCGGAGAGATCGGCATTTGCGCCCGCGATACCGGAGTGACCGCGCTTGCCTGTAGCGACAATATCAAGACGCATTGCGCCGCGATTTTCGGTACAGATCTCGCCCCAAAGCCCTATGCCAGTTTCTTCGGTGCGCTCTCCGGCGATGAAGATTTCAGGCTCATAGCCGCTTTCTTTTTTGAGCAATTCCAAAACATGCGGTGTTCCCATAGGTTCGCCTTCGCCGTTCTCTTCGTTCCCGATCAGCATAAGGTTGATGGGCGGGTAAGGCGCACCTTCTTTGAGCCTGTTTTTCATCCAGACCATATAGGTGGCGACGACGGTTTTCATATCGCCAGAACCACGCCCCCAGAGATAATCGTCTTCAACATAAGGATTGAATTGCTCATCATCGGGTTCTGGTTCAACTACATCGAAGTGACCGCTGAGCATCACAGGTGCGAGTTCCTGACCGGGGAAGCCAACCATCATTGATGGGTATTTTTCCTCATCAAAAAGGCGTACAGAAAGCCCATGACTGCGAAAATAGTCGTAGATGAAAACAGCCGTGCGATGTACTTCATCCAAGCGTTCAGCGGGGGATGCCGTGATGCCCGGGATGCGGATTAAACGGCTGGAAAGATCGACGATCTCAGTCGTGGTGTCGGGGTATTCAACATCCACAAGGTTTTCTTGTCTGGGGCTAAAACGGATTGGCGCATGTGTGTCTTTGTGGGCGTGGCTGCGGAGTTTGTTGAGCACATCTCCCAGCTTCTCTTGCTCATCATCCCAAAGCCCCATGCTGGATGCGATGAATTCCACGTCTTTGGCAATTTCTTCTTCGTGCTTTGCAACAATTTCTTTGAATAGATCGGAAGGAATGACCTCTTCGTCGCCGATCTGGGCGCGGACTTCATCGCGCAGACGTTGGGCGGTATTGGGCGCGCCGGCGACCATTTCGGTGAGCGGACGCATATCTTCCCATTGTCCCAGGGCTTCTGCCAATGGGCGGACTTCGGCAAGCGTCCAGCGCAAAAAGTCGCGCATGGCTACGGGTTTTCCTGTGAAGGGATTTGAAATCTCTGCTTCAAGCCCGTCTTTGCCAGCAATCGCTTCGTTTTGGCGGGCAGTGCGAATATCTTCACTGTCATAACGGAAAGCGCGCGCAAATTCAGGATCCGCGTAGATGCGCATTGTCAGGAGATTTTTCAGGGTCATATTCGCAAGCGCAAGGTCAAGTGGGTTCCCACCATCGTCGGTGCGGATTTCCACTCTCGTCATCGGCAGATCCACACGCGCGAGCATATTCTGTACTTCAATCTGGCGCGCCATCTCATCGAGGGGTTGGGCTTCTCCCGCTGCGTAAAGTCCGCGCGAGTATAACTTTTCCAGCTCACCGCTGGTCACATCGATCAGGCTTTCAACACGCTCTTCCAAAGAACGCGCGCGGACGGGAATCCAGTTATTATTTCCAAAACGCACACCGCGTCGTACAAGATCATAAGATGCCTGAATATAATCTTTGTGGGAGCGGTAAATATCCGGCACATCCAAAATAGCAGGTTTCGGGAAAATCTGGCTGCGCAAGGAATTATGCTCGGTCATCAAGACAACGGGTTCGCCATCGCGCACAGCCGCCTGGAAGGGCGATGCCGCAGAGGTGGCAATGAAGAGCGGCGCAAAAGCACGCAAAAGACGCGTGGCGGTAATGTAGACATCGTTCTTGTAATTATCGAGCAAAAAGCCTTCTCGCTCGGCGGCGGGCAGGTGCATAAAATCCCACATCAGCAGCGTTTCAGGGAGCGAGATATTAGTATGGTTTCCCGCCGTTGAGAGCGTGTCGCCGTACATATCTACACATTTTTCAATATAACGTCGCTTGGCAATATGCCAGCCGCCGGGTATAGAATCATAATCAACAATGGTCGAATAAGGCAAATTCCCCTGCCATAAATGCAACTTTTCCTGATAAGTTTGCCCTGCTTTATGCAGCGCGTTTAAGACCACACCTTGCAAAATTCTCCCCTCATAAATCGCGCCGCGCGCCGAATAATAAGGGCTGGTTCCCCACTCCACCATCCACTGAAAGGCTTCCAAGTCGGTCTGCCAGCGTACGCTTTCAGGGATATTATTCTCACGTAAATAATCAACAAAAGATTGCTTGCTTGGACCAGAACCGACTGTCAGCAAAGGGCGCAAATCTGAATCGAGCAAAAATAGCTCAACTTCAAGCCCGCAAGTCCCCTGTTTAGGGAAATCCTCCCGCGCAGCTTCGATGGAATGTTGGTACTTCTTTGCAAATTGGATGGGATCGTAACTCATGTTTTTTCCTTTGGGATGGATTTGGTATCACTCTCGTTTTAGGCTTGGTTCCCTTTAATAAATATTTTCCTGAAGAATAGAAAATGACGAGTGATCCGTGACAAGTGACTGTTTTTTGCTCATCACTCATCAGGGTTTTTACTTCAGTGCCTGCAAGCCTTCCAACAAACGCTCTGCCGCACCCTGCGTGCGCTCTGGCGGCGTTGCATAAGAGAAGCGCAGCCAATCTCCGCCGAATTGCGAGAAGAAAGCGCCCGGTACAGTGGCAATGCCATGCTCTTCAGCGAGATATTGACCGAGTGCCTCGGTATTATCCCAGCCTTTGGCTTTTACCCATTCTCCAACATTAATGAAGGCATAATAGCCCTTGCCAAGAATATATTTGAAATTATTTTCCTGCAAGAAAGATTGCAGAACTTTCCGGCTGGCATTGGTCGGCTCAACGATGGAGCGGCTGGCTTCCTTGTATCCCATTTCGTAGGCAGCCATTGCCACCGCTGTCCCGTAGAAGGGCGGGATGATATTATGCGAAGCACGCGCGGTGATAAATTTTGCAACCTTCTCAGGCGCAACTAAATGTGCGCTGCGCAGATTTGATCCGCCCAAACTTTTGGTCAAACCATCGAGAATGATGATGCGTTCGCGTTCTTCGGGGCTGAATGCACGCATGAAAGCGTTGATATCCATCGGCTCTTCGTCGGTGACTTGGTGATAGATCCAGTCGTAGAGTACAAAGGCGACACCGGCTTTGAGCGCGGCTTTACCGAGCGAAATCTGCTTTTCGGTGGAAATCGTTTGTCCGGTGGGATTGTCGGGGTTTGTAATGACCATCCCCGCAATTTTTCGCCCTGATTTTGCAGCAAGCGCCACGCTGGCTTGAATGCCTTCTTCGCTATAAGTCCAGCCTTCTTCTTCGCGCCCAGGGGCGAGCATTACGTTTGCGCCGATGCCGTAGGGACCCCAATTATAGGAAATCCACGGCACGCGGGAAACGAGCAGCGCGTCGCCTTGACGCCCATAACCGAGAGAGAGCATCGCTTCGTAAGATTTAACGAGACCATCTCTCCCACCTACAGTAGCGATCACATTAGCGGGAGCAAGCCTGGTGTCAGGAGCGAAGCCCCAATACTTCTCGGCAACGACCTTGCGGAATTTCGCAGTCCCGAAAGGGGAATCGTATCCGGTTCCATGATCCACTTGTAATTTGAAGGCACGCTCTAAAATTTCGGGCGGCGTACCGGGCAGGCTGGCGCCGCCATCACCCTGAGATGCGTCAAAAACGGCTTTGCCGGGATTCTTTTCCAAATAAGCCTTGAGCGATTTCTTGATGATAAACATCCGCGAAGAAGGGATTTCCTTCATCTTGGAAAGGTGATCGCTGGCGGGAATCAGGTTTTCGTCAGGGACGGCATAAACAGGTTGATCGGGGGATGCTTGGGCGGGCATTTTATTCTCCTAATTTATTTTGGCGCAAAAAAAAACGTCCCGATTTGCTCGGGACGTTTTTGCATTTGCTTGGCTTGTGTAAATTTATCTTTGCCTCTAGCTACGCGCGAACATCCCGTTGGTAACGAGTAGTGGTATTGCGCATATTAGTAGTGGTATTAAGGCAGGTGCTTTTCATGTCGGGCAAAACTATACCACTCTGAAAAGGGTGCGTCAAGGTGGGAATGAAAAGTTTGTCGAATCTTTAGATTTTGTGTCTGTTGCTGTGAGATAAAAAAAACCCGCTCAAGTGAGCGGGTTTTTGATAGTTTTTTATCCAAGCAGATCAGGTAATTCTTCGGGGTGCTTCGCAACACGAACACCAGCTTCTTCGAGTGCTTTGATCTTGTCGGCTGCTGCGCCAGAACCAGACTGAATGATCGCACCTGCGTGTCCCATTCTTTTGCCGGGAGGGGCGGTTTGCCCCGCGATGAAAGCGGCAACCGGTTTGGTCATCTTTGTGGCGATAAATTCAGCGGCTTTTTCTTCGTCTGTACCGCCAATTTCGCCGAGCATGACAACTTTATCGGTTGTAGGATCTTCCTCGAACATGGAAAGCACGTCTATGAAGTTAGTGCCGTTAACAGGATCGCCACCAATTCCTACACAAGTGGACGCACCCATATTTTTCTGTTTTAGCGCGTAAAGGACTTCGTAGGTTAATGTGCCAGAGCGGGAGACCGCGCCAACATTACCAGGAATAGCAATATTGCCGGGGATGATGCCTACTTTGGCTTCACCGGGGGTCAACAAGCCGGGGCAATTGGGTCCAAGCAAGCGGGTTTCGAGTTGGTCAATATAAGCACGAACACGCATCATATCTTTGACGGGGACACCTTCGGTGATGCAGACGACCAAGTCAAGGCCAGCGTCGGCGGCTTCGAAGATCGCGTCAGCGGCAAAACGTGCGGGGACAAAAATAACGCTGGCGTTGGCGCCAGTCGCTTCAGCTGCGAGTTTAACGGAATCAAAGACGGGGACCTTCCCGTCCATTACCCACTCGCCACCCTTGCCGGGGGTCACGCCTGCGACGACATTTGTCCCATAAGCGACCATTTGCTGGGTATGAAAGAGACCTTCGTTACCGGTGATCCCTTGTACTAAAAGTCGAGTATCTTTATTGACTAAAATGCTCATCTTAAGCCTCCTTTGCGGCAGCGACAGCTTTCTGAGCTGCTTCAACCAGAGTTTCTGCGGTAAGCATATCGGCATCGGCGAGCAAGGCGCGCCCTTCTTCTGCGTTCGTGCCGACCAAGCGGACAACCATCGGAACTTCAGGTTTGACCTCTTCGATCGCTTCCAAAATACCTTTGGCAACTTCGTCACCACGAGTGATGCCACCGAAGATATTGATAAGAACAGCTTTCACTTTGGGGTCAGAGAGTATGATGCGGAAGGCAGCTGCAACTTTTTCAGCATTCGCGCCGCCGCCAATATCCAGGAAGTTTGCGGGGCTGCCGCCGAAAAGATTGACAATATCCATCGTCGTCATCGCCAAGCCTGCGCCATTGACCATACAACCGATCTCGCCATCCAATTGGATATAAGCCAAGTCGTTTTCGCGGGCAATGGTTTCAGATTCTGCTTCGGTATCGAGATCGCGCATTTCAGCCAGATCGTGATGACGGAAAAGGGCGCTATCGTCGATGAGCATCTTGCCATCAACAGCTAGCAGCGTTTCTTCTTCTGTAATGATCAGGGGGTTAATCTCGGCGAGCGTTGCGTCGCTGCCGTTATATGCTTTCCAAAGACCATTGGCGATTATGCCAAACTCTTTCCAGTTTTTGCGGGGAAGTTCAATGCTCGCTGCAATATCTCTAATTTGATAACCTTGCAATCCCAAAAGTGGATTGATGTACATTTTGATGATCTTTTCAGGAGTAACGCGAGCAACTTCTTCAATTTCTACGCCGCCTTCGGCAGAAACCATCATCACAGGCATTCTTTTTTCACGGTCATTGGTGATGCCCAAATAAATTTCACTTTTGATATTCGATGCTTCGTCGATCAAGACCTTGCGAACAGTTAGCCCTTTAATATCCATGCCCAAAATATTGGCAGCATGTTTTTCAGCTTCTTCGGGGTTATTGGCGAGTTTTACACCGCCAGCTTTTCCGCGCCCGCCTACGAGCACTTGCGATTTTACAATTACTTTGCCACCTAAATCTTTGGCGATAGCGTAGGCCTCTTTGGGCGAAACCGCAACCTTTCCCTTTGGGATCGGCACGCCATATTCGGCGAAAACACGTTTTGATTGATACTCATGAATTTTCATGCAAACTCCTTTTACTCTAAGGATTTGTAAAGACAATTTAACAAAACAATTATACCATCGGGAGAAAAATACAGACCTTTTTTAACGGATGAGTGATATTTATCTTGGATATAAATGACAGAGTGGAACGCTCCAGTTTTAGGCTTGCCTGCACTCAAAAGGCATGATGTTGCCCCTTTGGGTGATACCGTTTAAAAGAGAAAGGCTACAAAAATCTTGGAGACTTTTGTAGCCTTATTTCCTGCATTATTCAGGTAGCATAAAACGCATCACCCGATCATTGCCCGCGTCTGTGACCCAGACATGCCCCTCGGCATCAACCGCGACTGCGGCCGCAAGCCCAAAGCTTTGGCTATCAAAGCCATAATCTCCCCAGGTGCGGATAAATTCACCCTCGGATGAGAATTGCAAAACGCGATAGCCTTCGGGGTCTGCCACAAAAACAGAGCCTTGGTTATCAACTGTCAAGAAGGGTTTGTTATCGAGCGATTGCCCGTACCAAGCACTTACATCCCATTGATTTAGTGAGAAGTAAACTGTGCCATCGTCGTTGGGAATAAAAGTCTGAATGCGCTGATTCCACGTATCGGTGACGTAGACAATACCTTCATCGTCAACTGCAACACCAACTTGTTCGTCGAATTCTCCTGCGCCCATCCCCGTTTGGCCGAACTCGGTGATGAAGCTACCATTCGAGTTGAATTTGACGATGCGTTTATTGCCAGTGTCTGAAACGTATACATTGCCATCAGAATCTACAGCGATTCCGCGTGGCCCCCAGAAGGCAAATCCATCTTCTGCCTGCCCATAATAGCCCCAGTGTGTGATGGGGGTTCCGTCTGCATCAAATTTTTGGATGCGATGACTCCATGTATCTGAAACATAAACAGAGCCATCGGGTCCAACTGCGATGCCCCAAGGTTCATTGAAAGTGCCGCCGGGCAGATCTTCGAAGGTTGCATCACCGAACTGTCCCCACATATTGATAAAGTTACCATCGGCATCAAAATGCTGAATGCGGTGATTGCGTGAATCTGCCACATAAAAATTGCCATCTGGCGCAAAAGCAATTCCGCGCGGAGCGCTGAATTGGCCTTCAGCAGCCCCGTTCATGCCGATTGTGAGATCGGCTGAGAGCATAATGGTATTGTCTTCGTAGATGTCAATAGTTATGGATTCGCTTGTTTCGGGGAGAACACCATAATTCCAGACTTGGGAGGCAACATCTTTGCGGACGTAGAGCCGCATCTTGTCGGCGGGATTCCAGTCTGTGGGGCCAAAACCCGATTTGCCCGTTGCTTGAGCATATTTGGTGAAATCTCGTTTTGCCCAGATATCGATCAGGCCTGCGCGGATAGCGGGGTCAGTGAATGCTTCGCAGACTCGTGAGAAATCTTTGCTGCTGAATAGCTTGAAGACGCTGAATACGCCCGTGCAGGGATAATCCGATGCAAAGAGCATATGCGGGTCTCTGTTGTTGACCAAGCCGTAATAATCCTGATTAGGCCACCACATACGAATATAGTCGCTGCGATAGTAACCTTCACCGACAACGGGTTCTATTTTGTCGAAGTTCTTTTCATCCACAACGATGACAGAAGCATCTCTTAAGGAGCGCGTGGGGGCATCGAAGGAGCGTAGATTTGTAAAATCGCGTAAATACCAGACAAAGGGCCAGGAAATGCCCGTATCGGGTGCGCTGGCATCGTAGGCGATGACTGCGTTTAAGTCTCCACTAGTGCGCATGGATATTTCTTCGGCTTGTGCCATGACGTCTTTAACGCCCCGTGCAGCGTGGGCGTAGACAAGGTATTCTTTCGCGCTGTCGTAGTTGATGTAGGCGGCTCTGTAGGCGGCACGACCTGTCCATAACGTGAGCAAGCCAAAAATCACGAGTGTGGTTAAGCTGGTGAGGTTTTGCCATGTCCAATCACGGAAGATGTAGAAGAGGCCTATCCCGCTTGCAATCGCTATAATCAGAGGGAGTAGGAATTCACTCGTGGCCTGCAATTGCTCTAAGCCCTTCCCTTGAAATGAACCGCCTGCGCCAAGGATTGTGTTTGTGAGACTCGTGAAGAAGATGAAAATAAGTGCGGCTCCCAACCATCCTTTTTTAGCGCGGAGTTCATCCCATGAGATATTTTTGACGAAGTGATTTAGCCCCCATGCGGTGAGCAGGATCATGGGGAGGGTGATGTGGTAGGTGAGCCAGGGCATGCGTTCGCCAGCATAGGAATATGCAATGAGGCTGCTGAGAGTCCACCAACTTAGCAGCGCAAAAGTAGTGGATGAGTCAAAAAGTGCTGGTGGCGCTGGTGTATCAGATTCTGTGTATTCTTTTTCTGTTTCTATAGATGCTTTTTTCTTGAAGCCGTAATAGACCCCGACCCAAACGCCGAGCGCGGGGAGGAATTCGTAGATCGGGATTTGAACGAAGGCATAATAATACCAAGGCTGACCGCCACGGGCGACTTCCTGCTGCACCATCCAGTAGCCGAGTGAGCCGAAAATGCCAGTGAAGAAACCGCTGCTATTTGTAAAAAGAGTGGTGAAAAGAATAGTGAAAAGTGCGTAGAAGAGCAGTGCGTTTTTCCACCAAGTTTCTGCCTTCCACCAAAGTCCAAGCGCGGTGCTAATGCCGAAGGTGATAAGAATTGCCACGCCAATTTGAATATAATCTTGTGTTAGCATTCCGGCGAGTTCGGGCGTTGTTGTGGGAATGCTCCAGCCAAATATCTTTGATATAAGCGGTGTCAGGAGTGGAATAACGAGCGTGCCGACGAGCATCAAGAGGTCAAAAGAACGTTCGGCACGGATATTTTCCCAGCCAAGCCCTTGGACAAGATAGTAGGCTGCAAATGCGATCGTAGCGAAGGCGGCAAATCCTAGAACCAATGCCCAAGGGAAGGATGTTGGCCCCGCAACTGCCATCGGTGCATCTCCCAATGGATTGGCTGGCATAGCGGGTTCTGTAGCCATTGGTGCGGCATCTCCCTTGGAGAGCAAAGCTGCACCAAGAGCACCGCCAACAAGCAGAAGGGCTACAGTGATGAGAATGATAAAGGCATTGCGACTATTTTCATCTCGCCAAGTTTTTGAGAGCAGTTTCCAGAAAAAGTGGAAAGCAAGGAAGAGAAGCAGTTGAGCTACGTAGATATACGCCGTTTCTTTAGACGTAAAATTGATCAACAAGCTGAGCGTGAGCCAATAAAAATAACGTTTTTCTCCGCTTTGTAGATAACGTAAAACAGCGAAGAACATCAGCATGCCAGCGAAGCCACTAAAAGGCTCATTGCGGACATAACGACCGTAGAAGAGCAAATAGGGAGAGACGAGCATCATTAAGCCAGCGATTAGCGCACCTGCTTTGCCGAGATAGCGTCTCCAGTACCAGAGCATCCAGATCGTGGCGAGATTAAAGATCACGCCTGGGATGCGGGCTGTGAAATCACTCACGCCAAAGAGGAAATAAGTCAGGGCGAGGAGATGGAATTGGAAAGGGCCATGCATCATCGGGGTATGCTGATAGCCATCACCTTTGTAGAGCAGCCACGAGAAATAAGTGTGCAGACTTTCGTCGTGGCTCATGACGCGCGTTCCTAGATCGTAGAAACGGCTCAAGAGGGTGAATATGATGATCAGGGCAAAGAGGAATACTTCACCTGTAATGGCGGGAATGGAAGCAATCAGGGGACGTTCGAGGAAGTTTTTTTCTTTCATAAGACGTTAAAAGTAGTTGGTTAAGATTAGAAAGTACTGGCTTCGATACGAGCGAGAAGAAGATCTTGCTCTACTCAGCCAGCGCTTTGATTTGGTGTTTCTCGGCTGGCAAGTTGACCGCAACCTGCCTGAATATCTATGCCGCGATGGGCGCGGATGGTGCAGGAGATCCCATTTCCTTCAAGGGTTTCTTTGAATATCTTCGCGCGCTCACTTTTTGAGCTTTGACCGTGAAAACCTTTGGTGGGATTGAGCGGAATAGCGTTGACGTGGCAGAGCAAGCCTTTGATTTTGCGTGCCAGAATATGTGCTTGTTCGGGGGTATCGTTAACGCCTTCGATCAGCGCCCACTCAAAGGTGATGCGCCTGTGGGTTTGATCCACATAATAGCGGCAAACTTCGAGTAAATTGGCAATGGGATATTTCTCGTTAATCGGCAGCATGGATGAACGCAATTCGTCTTCTGCCGCATGGAGGGAGATGGCGAGATTGACTTGTCGCTTTTCGTCGGCAAAACGCTTGATGAGCGGAACCAAGCCCACTGTCGAGATCGTGAAGCGGCGCGCGCCGAAGGCGAATCCATCCGTGTTGTTGAGCCGATCAATCGCTTCCATTGTTGTCTCGTAATTGTGGAAGGGTTCGCCCATCCCCATCACGACGACGTTGGTTAGCTTCTCTCCATCATCCTGTAATTGGCGGGCGGCGTAGATGACTTGGGCGACGATCTCGCCGCTGCTGAGTTGACGTTTGAAGCCCATCTGACCGGTGGCGCAGAAGGTGCAACCCATCCCGCAGCCGACCTGTGTAGAGATACAGACGGTGCGACGGGGTTGCCTGCCTTCTGTGTCATATTTCATGATGACGGTTTCAATGCGTTGTCCATCGTGCAGTTCAAAGAGTGTTTTGATGGTTTCGCGATCTTTCGATTCTTGAATTAGGGTGGGTTTTAGGACATCAAAAGTGAGTAGTTCGCCCATTTTCTCGCGCAGGGATTTGGGCAGATTGGTAAATTCATCCGGCGTGAGCCAGAGATTTTTATAGATGCCTTCCCAGATCTGTTTGCCGCGATATTTAGGCTCGCCCCAGCTTTTGACGCGGGCGGCGAATTCAGGAAAGTCGAAATCGTAGAGTAGAGATGTTTTCATGTTTTTCACTGTAGGTAGTTTTTTGCATTTGTAGGGGCGACCCGTTTTCTTTTGATTTCTATGTTTTCTACTAATAAAAATGTTGGTTAAAAGAATTATTTAGTATTAATCTCAAAGGGTCGCCCTTGCGCTAATAAGCCGAAAGATTTTATCATCTTTTCCCTTTATTCACTTTTATTAAGTTCATCTAGCTCGCCTTGTACAACTTCTGCGCTTGGGCTCTCGATCGCTTTGAAAATTACTATCGCTTGCCGCCAGAGTTTTTTTGCTTTCGCAGGGTCATCAAGTGTTTTATATGCCTGCCCCATATTTGCGAGGGCATTTCCTTCTCCGCGCCGGTTGCCGATTTCGCGAACAATAACCAATTGCTCTTTGTAGAATGTGATGGCTTTTTTCGCATCCCCTAACTCCATATACGCAACGCCCAAATTGCCGAGCATGTTTCCTTCATTGTATTTATCGCCGATCTCGCGAGAAATATCCAAAGCTTGCTCGTAATATTCGATGGCTTTTTTTGCATCCCCCAAATTTTTATAAGAAATGCCCAGATTTCCGAGGTCAGCACCTTCTCCGTGTCGGTTGCCGATCTCACGAGAAATATCCAAAGCTTGCTCGTAATATTCGATGGCTTTTTTTGGATCCCTCAAGGTGTCGTAGACTATGCCTAGATTGCCGAGCCAGTTTCCTTCATTGTATTTATCGCCGATCTCGCGAGAAATATCCAAAGCTTGCTCGTAATATTCAATGGCTTTTTTTGTATCCCCTAAGTTCGAGTAGTCTAAGCCCAGATTGCCAAGATGCACGCCTTGCATATCTTTTTTTTCGAGAAACTTAGCGGCTTCTAATGCACTTTTTAGCCAATTGATACTAACGCGTGGGTGCAGGCGTAGGTCAATCAGGTGAGCCGCAGAATTAGGATAGAGCGTTGCTAACTCTTGCGCAGCTTTATTTTCCTTTTGGCGCACAGCCCAGGCTTGTCCAGCTTGAATATGTACCCAATGGGTATCAAAAAAAGCCAAACCCTTTAGAATTTTTTCGCCGCCTTGCAAATATAGTTGGTTAGCGTAACTAGCAAGTTCTTTAAAGTAGTCAGCATGGTTAAGTCTGGCAGAGAAGTTTTCTTCTTCGGAGAGTTCTTTCAAAGCAAAATCACGTAAAAGGTCGTGCAAATGATATTTGCCTTGCTCTTCTTCAAAGAAAATGAGAGAGAAGCGGCGTAATAAACCCAGCAAGGTGCGGGTTTTGTTTTCCGCTAGCCCTAGTGTTGCCTTGGCGGCTTGGCGATCAAAAGGTGCAGGGAAGACACCCAATTTGCGCCAGTGGCTTTGGGTTTCTGTGTCAAGTTGATCGTAACTTAATTGAATAGTGGCTTCCACATCGAGATCGGGGTCATCGGGTGATTTGAGTTCTTTAAGGCGTGTGCGTTCGTCGCTTAATGTCTCTATATATTCTGTTACTGTCCAGCTTTCGTTCATTGCAAGAAAATTCCCTGCAATGCGTAGGGCAAGGGGTAAATAACCGCAAAGCTGGGTGAGCTTGTCGGCATCTTTGCCAATACGTGGAGAGAGCTCCAAAAGTAGGTTTTTGGAATCTTCTGGAGACATTACATCCAAGCGTGTCGGGAGTAATCCTGGCAAAGCAAAATGTCGGCGGGAAGTGACTAATGCAGCACAAGGGATACCTTCAATGAGCGGTTTTACTTGCATTGCATTGAGGGCGTTGTCGAAAAAGAGTAAGGCTTTCTTATCCTGTAAAAAACTGCGATAAAAGGCTGTTAATTGGGCTGGGCTGGTAGTGCGCAAGTCAACGGTTGGGTCAAAAGCAAGGATGATCTCTCGCATCGCATCTTCGGGGGCAATTGGCTCGGTGGTGCCTTTCATTTCGACATAGATTTGTACGTCAGGGAAAATATCGCGTAAATCTTGGGCGGCTTTCAACCCCAAAACTGTTTTGCCTACACCGCCCATCCCGGAGAGTCCGCTGATAGCGGCTGTTCCGCCACGGGAGAGTTCCGTTTTGATGGCTTCGAGTTCTTCGTCGCGACCGGTGAAGTCTAAGGGAGGGGAGGGGATGGAGAAGAGGGGAGAGAATGGCTTGGATGGTGCTTCGTGATAATTTTCTACTTGCTCAATATAAGTTTCCGTTTGGATATTTTTGCCATGTTCCTCCGTATTGATCTGGGCTATATCGCCAGATGATTCGATATTTGTTGTTGGCGCAGAAGGTTTTTCTGGCGCAAATAAATCTTTCCAGCCCTTAACGCTTGTGCCTGCGCCTAAAAAGAAGGCTATTAATTCCCCAATTGTTTTAAGTAGTGAACCGGATTCTTCACTTGCATTAGGTGTTAACAAGAAGTAGATCGCACCTACAACAAGCGCAATGCCAACCAAAATAAAACTTCCTGCAATGAATTTGCTTTTCTTCATCAACGAGCCCCTTACTAAAAAAACTTTATAGTCAGGCCAAATTATACCTTGTCCAATTTCCATTTCCCGATTCCCAAAACCCACTTTCTAGTTACAATAGAAATCATCGCTTATTTATTTACGGAGGCTTAAAATGACCGATAATAATATAAACGCAGGCCGACGACGCAAAGACTCTAAATTACCGAGTGGCAGAGCCGATGCGCCAGTGCGCAGAAAACCATCCGGAGGCGGTAGTAGACCTACGGGCGGTGGTGGACTTCCAATGCCCCGTAGCGGAAAAGCCAAAGGAGGCTGTGGCTCTTTTTTTATCATCCTTCTTTTAGTTGGTTATTTTCTTTTATCTGGCGGTGAAGGCATAGACCTTGGAGAAATGGTGCAAGAGCCTTATCTAGATCAGGGCTATCAGGAACCCGCGCAGCCAGCGCCAGAAAGCAATTTCACACCGCCAGCATCGACTGGCAACGAAGAACAAACCTGGTTGATCATGCTCTATCAGGATGCAGACGATAAGGTGCTTGAGCAGGATATTTTTATTGATCTGAACGAAGCTGAAAAAGTTGGTTCCAGCGAAAATGTGCATATTGTTGCACAATTGGATCGATACCGTGGTGGTTTTTCTGGCGATGGCAATTGGGATTCAACGCGCCGTTATTATATTCAGCAAGATAATGATCTAAGTCGGATCAATTCGCAGCTTGTTGCTGATTTGGGCGAAGTCAGTATGAGCAGAGGTGAATCTCTGATCGATTTCGTGACTTGGTCTATGGTCACTTTCCCTGCCGATAAATACGTTCTCATTCTCTCCGATCATGGCATGGGCTGGCCCGGCGGCTGGACTGATCCCGCCCCAGGTGGGCAAGATGGAAGTTTTATTCCGCTCGCTGCGCGCCTCGACGATCATCTTTATATGATGGAAATGGATCAGGCCCTTGGTGAAATTCGTAACAGAACGGGTGTGGATAAGTTGGATATTATCGGAATGGATGCCTGTTTGATGGCGCAACTCGAAGTTTTTGCCGCACTCCAACCCCATGCACAATATGCGATTGCCTCCGAAGAAACCGAACCCGCTTTAGGTTGGGCCTACGCTGGATTTTTGGGCGCCCTCGTAGAAAATCCGGGCATGTCTGCTGAAGACTTAAGCAAATTGGTCGTTCAAAGTTATATTGATGAAGATCAGCGTATTGTTGACGAACAGGTACGCGCAGACTTTTTGCGTGGCGGCTCACCCATGGGTGGTTTATTTAGCCCCGCTTCAGTAAGTGCAGAGCAGTTGGCGCAGCAGTTGGAGAAAAACGTTACCCTGACCGCAGTCAATCTCGACAAACTCCCCGCGCTGATGAATAGCTATAACGATTTCTCTTTTGCCTTGCAAGATGAAAGACAGGCAATGATCGCCGAAGCGCGCAATTACGCCCAGTCTTATACCAGTATATTCGGGCGCGAAGTGCCGCCTTCCTATATTGACCTTGGGCATTTCGTTCAACTCGTTGGGAACAATAGTAGCAATGGGAGTACTGCTCAAGCGGCATCTGATGTGATCACGGCTTTGAACGATGTTGTTGTCGCCGAAAAACATGGCCGCGGAAAACCAGGCTCAACTGGCATTGCCATTTATTACCCCAATTCTGCCCTTTATCGCTCCGTAATGACGGGGATGCAATCCTATACCGGAATCGCAGAACGCTTTGCCAATGCTTCTTTGTGGGATGAATTCCTCACCTATCATTATAGTGAATTTGAATTTTCTGCCGATGTCGAGCAGCCTCTCACCCCGAGCACCGATGTCACACGTGCCCCCGGGCTGGGTCAGATCACGGTTTCACCGATTCGGGTCTCGAGCAATGTCGCCGCACCGGATCAGCCGATTACCTTGAGCGCAGATATTCAAGGTGAAAATATCGGACATATTTACCTCTTCGTCGGCTATCTTGATGAAGTTGCAAATTCAATCTATGTTGCCGATATGGATTATCTCGAAAGCCCCGACACGCGCGAAGTTGGTGGTGTTTATTATCCCCAATGGGGCAAAGATGGCGTTTTCACCCTAAATTTCACTTGGGATCCGATCGTTTTTGCCCTCTCTGATGGGAGCACGAGCGCAGTCGCTCTCTTTACGCCAGAAAATTATGGTCAAAGCGCGGCAGATGCCACTTATTCAGTCGAGGGACTCTATACTTTTGCTGAAACTGGAGAATCTCGCAAAGCAAAACTCTATTTCCAAGATGAAGCCCTTCAATCGGTCTTTATCTTTACTGGGCAAGAGGGCGTTGGCGCCCCCAGAGAGGTTACGTCGCAATCGGGGGATACCTTCACTGTTCAGGAGCGCTGGCTGGACATTAGCGCGAGCGGTGCTATTGAAGCGGAAAGTTCTCAAGCAGGTAAAACGCTTCGCTTTGGCGATCAAGTTTTCACTTGGGAGCAACTCTATGCCGCCCAAGGGGAGTATATTCTCGGCTTCCTGATCGAAGATATGGACGGGAATCAATATCCAGTTTATACAAAGGTGAGCGTGGAGTAGCCAGGAGACAAAATAAAAGTATACAGAAAAAGGCACTGAGTGTTTCCGAAACACTCAGTGCCTTTTGATTCATGATCTTTGTGCTCCTGTTTCTTAATCCTTAATCACTTTCAACACTTCCGTCAAATTTTCTGCGAGAATATCCATTTTGGGATGCCATGCTTCACCGCGCTCGCGCGTTGTCACTCCACTCAAAACCAGTGCTGTCTTGCATCTAGCATTCTGCCCACCGAGGACATCCGTTTCCAATCTATCTCCAACCATGAGTGTTTCTGCTGGAGAGATACCCATTTTCTGCATCGCGAGCTGAAAGAGATAGGGACCAGGTTTGCCTGCCACAATTGGCGTACCCCCCGATGCGGTTTCGATTGCGGCTAAAAGCGTGCCTGCTCCAGGCATCAATCCTTCCGGTGCAGGGTAGGTTTTATCGGGGTTTGTAGCGTAAAATGGCACGCCTTTTTGGATAAATAACGAAGCGTTGGCTATCTTTTGGTAATCCATCTCCCAGTCCATGCCTGCTACTACTGCGACTGGATTCTCAGGAAGCTCATCTCCACTAAAAGCGCGGAAACCTTCTGCTTCTACAGCCTCAAAGAGTCCATCCATTCCGATGATATAGAGCTCACCGCCTTTAGGGAAAGTTTCTTTTATAAGTGCAGCAAGAGCCATAGATGATGTTGTTATTTGTGTGATATCAAGCTTTACACCAAAACTTGCTAATTTGTCTAAATGTGCGTCTGGCGTGCGCGTGGAATTATTTGTCGCGAGTGTGACTTTTAGGTCACGCTGGGCGATGGCATCAAAAATAGCCGGTAAATCGCCAATTGCTTCTTCGCCGCGCCAAAGAACACCGTCCATATCGAGGATTAGAGCCTTTATATTTTCAGGAGTTTTCATAACTTTAGCAAAGTAGGGGCGGGTCTTAGACCCGCCCCTACTTTATCCTTTTTATTTTCTTTATCGTTTACTTCTTGAATTTCTTAAGCAAATAATCTAGCACAGGTTGGTCAAGCCAACCTTCTTTAGGATTGAAACGTTCTTCAAAGTTTTCATTTCCAAGGAAAGAGCTTAAAGATTCTGCGACTGTTTCATTATAAACGCCATCAATGCTGGGTTGATAATAGCCTAAATGAGCCATGATCTTTTGAAGATCGATCAGCACATTGCCTTCTAATTGAACGCGTTCATTTTCGGGAGATTTGCCCATATATAACTCGTGTAACTCGAGCAATTCGCCGAGTCGCGGCACGGGGTCAAGATGATCGTCTACACGATAATCAATCCAGCGGTCGAGAAAACCACCGTAGCCGCCTTTTGGCTTGGCGACGTAAATAGCCGCGGCTTGTTTTCCGCGTTTATCCCCGCCAGCGCGGTCACCCGCATAAAGTGCTGCATATAGTCGCGCGGGGAGTTCGCCTTCTGTTTCCAGGAAAGCAGTTTCCATCTCCTGTACTACTTTTGCACCAGCCAAAATATTGCCCTGAATTGCATAACCAGGGCCGGTTATTCCACCTGCCCAATCATGGCATTTTTCACCTGTAAAAGTGACAGCTTTGCCTTGAGCATCGACTAATCCGACCTGCCGGACTTCTCGTTCTTCATCGTCCGCAAGAAGTTTCTTGAGTGTTTCTTCTGCTGAGACACCTTCTGCCATCATTGCCAAACCATTTGGACCATAGGATGTGTTTACATAAGATTGTGTCGCGACAGCCCCGACTTCGGCGTTGACCCAAGGGACAGCCGCCCCAACAGCTGGAAATTTGGAGGCAACAGCTACACCCCATGTTTTTGCGGCAAGGTCACAAGCAGCAATTGAAAATGTTGAAAATCTTGGCATATTCTTATCTCACAAAAATCCTGCGAGAACTTAAACTCTCGCAGGATTACTTAATTATTGGTCTTCTTTTCGGAATTACTTCTTTTCTGGTGCTTCCAATATTTGGTCAACCAAGCCATATTCTACGGCTTGTGTCGCATTCATATAAACATCGCGATCAGAATCTTTTTCAACGGTTTTTTTGTCTTGACCGGTGTGCTTTGCAAGAATGTCAAGCAGATCAGATTTCAAGCGCATGATTTCTTCGGCTTGGATAACAATATCCGTTGCCTGACCTTGTGCGCCGCCCAAAGGCTGGTGCATGTGGATGGTTGCGTTTGGTAAAGTGTAACGTCGCCCTTTGGTTCCGGCTGTCAGGATCACTGTCCCGAAAGACGCGGCTACGCCGACAGCTACGGTGCTGATTGGGTTGGGGATCATCTGCATTGTGTCGTAGATCGCCAAGCCTGCGTATATCGACCCGCCGGGTGAGTTGATATAGATTTGAATTTCTTTTTCGGGGTCTTGGTGGCTTAGATAAAGTAGCTGCGCAATGATCGTATTCGCAACCTGATCGTTGATCTGCGTGCCGAGGAAGATGATGCGGTCTTTAAGCAGCAAAGAGTAAATATCATAAGCACGTTCGCCGCGTCCACTGGACTCGACGACCATCGGAACTACAGATTGGGGGGTATTAGGGGACATAAAATTCTCCTTTTCAAAAGAGCGAAGTTCGGTCTCTCTTGTGGTCTGTGTTATAGAAATGAATAAATTTTAGTTACTCTATAAGTCTACTATTCTTTAAGATACTCAGTGTTGTAACTTTATTAGAAAGTAATGCTTTTTGCTTGTCCCCATCCTCGCCTTCGAATCAGGAGGAAGGAGCAGATCCTCCTCCTATAAGGGGAGTTAGAGGGGGTAAAAAAATCAGGGTGCGCTCTTTTTTCCAGCGCACCCTGATTTGATTTATAGATTATTCGCTGGCTTCTTCGCCCTTTTCTTCTGAAGCCTCAGCCTCTTTAGTTTCTTCGGCTTTCTTTTCTTCAGCCACCTTCGCTTTTTCGGCTTCTTTTTCTTTTTTTGCTTCTTTGGCGGCTTTCGCAGCTTCTTTCTCCGCTTTGGCAAAATCACCAGTTGCAATATCTTTCATGCGATCAAGGGTCAAGCGCGTCATCAACTGAGTTGCAGATTGTTGAGCAACGTTGTTTGCGATGGCTTTTTGTGCGCGTGCGCCACCTTTGACGTCATTAAAATTATAGCCCTGTGAGGCTAAGTTCATCATTGTCTGGTTGAACTCAGTTTCGAGATCGCCATCGTTGATCTCAATTTCTTCTTGTTGAGCCAGTTCATCAAAGATCATGCCGCGCTCCAAGCGTTTTTCAGCAACAGGGCGAGCTTCTTCTTCGGTAAATTTCTCTAGCGTGCTTTCTTGCATCTTCAGATAGGCTTCAAATTCCATCCCTTGCTGGGAGAGGCGTTGGCTCATATCTTCGATGACTAATTCAGTTTCGCGTTCCAAAGCTTGTGGCGGATATTTGATCGTCGCGTCTTCTTTGATCTTGTCAATTAATGCAGTGAAGAACTCATCGTCATATTCAGAACGGCTTTCATCTTCGATGCTTTTCTCAATAGATTCAAGTAAATCATCCATTGATTGGGCGCCAAGTTTTGTCGCAAATTCATCGTCCAAGGCAGGAAGCTCTGTCCCGTGGACAACATTAATAGTTGTTGTGTATTTAACTTTTGCACCACACAAGTCTTCGTTCGCGTCATCTTCGCTGTGTGTCTTTGTGGTGGATTTTTTCTGGCCAACGCTTGCGCCGATTAGCTTTTTAGCAAAGCCAACAAAGGGTTCTTCGCCTTCACGCTTCTTTTCAGTAACGAAGATAGGATGATCGTTTTTCTCGAACACAACCGCGTCATCGCCTTCTGCGCCAACTTTTTTGCCGACAATATCTGCTTTAATATAATCGCCTTCTTCAATCGGGCGTTCAACTTCAGCGGTGTTTGCATACATGCGTTGGAGTTCTTCCAGTTTGGCGTCCAGTTCGGCTTTTCCGGGAGCCTTGAACTTATAATCCATGCGGATTTTGCGATAATCGCCCAAGTCAATTTCTGGTTTTAGCGGGATCGTAAAGACAAACTTGGGTGGCTCAAGACTTTCCATTTCTTCCAATGAACCTTGCGCACCGGGTTCGATCTCGGCTTCTTCCAAAGCTTTTGGGTAAACTTCTTCGAGCAAAATATCAATTGCCCCTTCAATGACAGCCTGTTCACCATAATTTTGCAAGATCACGTTATAGGGAGCTTTGCCTGGGCGAAATCCTGCGATCTTGCCACGTTTTGCAAGTTGGCGTGCGGAGCGTCGTTTAGCCCCTTCCATTTGATCTTGCTCAATTTCAACGGTCATTGTGAGCTGATGGTCTTCACGGGGAGTTGTTTCGATTTTCAAAATAATTTCCTTCTTTAGATATTTGTCTAAGTCTACATCTCTTTTTATTAGATGAACTGCCGCTCCCGATTTTGGCTGGATACCCTTTAAGGATATTCTCAGGAGAAAAACTAATTCCGCTAAATACAGAGACGAGACCCTTGGCTCATGCAAAAAAGTGGGGACGGCGGGACTCGAACCCGCACGCCGTGAGGCACATGGTCCTAAGCCATGCGCGTCTGCCAAATTCCGCCACGTCCCCAAATTGCGGATGAGATTATAAGCGCAAGAAGAGAGAGCGTCAATAAACAAACAGGATTATGTAACAAATCGCTAAGAGAGCGAAAATAAATATTTTTTCGCGATATAATCTGGCGGTTCAATTTAAAAGTTTCAAATTTATAGTCTGAGGTATATATAAATGAGTCGAATCATCAATCCAAACAGTGCAGGAAAAGAGCGCACAAAGCTGACGCGAGCTGTTGCTTTGGCAGTGCGCGAGTTAGCCAAAACAGACCCTTCGGCAAATGCAGGGCAACTTAACGAAGCGCACGATCTGGCAGCCTTTATATCATTGGCTTTGGAAATAGTTGCAGAAACAATAGAAGTCTCGGTCGTTGCCTGGGAGAAAAGAAACTATTGGGTCAAGGCAGATAAATTCAGAATGGAATGGCGCTGGGCAGGCCAATTGGCGGAAGAAATGCGCGTAGCCGCCCTAAAAGATGATTGGACGAGCGTCGCGCAAGTTGCTATGCAGGTAGCTGTCAAGTTGCAGAAGATCAAAATATCTGACAAACATCGCATGGGTCGTCCCTGGGTGGGAAGTTGGCAAAAACTACAAGAAGAAGCGTAACTGCTCCAATATATGTTTCTGCGAGGAGCATGTTTTTTGCTACGCGGCAGTCTCCGACACTGTTTGGGAGATTGCTTCGGCGATGATGCTGCCTCGCAGTGACCTGTTGAGTAGTCATAAAGCAGTTCATAATTTAAAGAAGAGAGCCTTGCTAAAAATCTGTCTTATAAGACTCTCTTCTTTGTTTTATTCTATTTACTTTTCTCTTTTGCAGCTTTAATAAGTCCCACAAAAAGAGGATGCGGTCTCATTGGGCGCGAAAGAAACTCAGGGTGGAACTGGCTGCTGACCATGAAGGGATGATCTTTGAGCTCAGAGACTTCTACGAGCATATTATCGGGGGAAACGCCTGAGAAAACCATGCCATTTTTCTCAAATTCTTCCCGGTAGGTGTTATTAAACTCAAAACGATGGCGATGACGTTCGTTTACCTGATCTTTGTTATAAGCTTTGGCTGCTATTGAGTCTTTTTGCAATATACAAGGATAAAGCCCAAGACGCATCGTGCCGCCCATATCGCTAATGCCGCGTTGCTCAAGCATAAGATCAATGACGGGGTGTTCTGTACTATGGTCAAATTCTGTGGAGTTGGCATCTTCATAGCCCAAAACATTACGCGCAAACTCGATACACATCAATTGCATACCCAGACATAAACCCAAATAAGGAACTTTGTTTTCACGCGCATATTGGGCCGCGAGAATTTTCCCTTCGATGCCTCGTTCTCCAAAACCGCCGGGTACTATAATTGTGTCTGCGGACTTTATCTCGTTCCAGGAGCGATCTTTTTCAAGGTCGCTGGAGTGGATCCACACGACTTCGGCTTCAACGCCAAGTGATAATGCTGCGTGTCGCAACGCTTCACGGACAGACATATAGGCATCTTGCAATTCCACATATTTGCCAACCAAGGCAACTTTGATGGATGGTTTTTCTCTTTTGACTTCTTTGACTAATTTTTTCCAGTCACCGAGTTTGGGGTTTTGTGTTTTTTTCAGGTTTAGCTTTTTGATGATGAAATCTGCTACGCCTACTTCTTCTAGAAGGAGCGGAATTTCAAAGAGGGTATTTGTTGTTGTCATTGGGACAACAGCGCGCTTTTCAACATCACAAAAGAGGGCGATTTTGTCAACCAATTCTTGTTCAACAAAATAGTCAGATCGAGCGACGATCATATTTGGGGAAATACCAATGCCGCGCAATTCAGCAACGGAATGTTGGGTTGGTTTTGTTTTTAGCTCTCCCGTTGCGCCGATGTGCGGCAACCAGGTGACGTGAACAAAAAAACTATTATCGTTGCCCAATTCTCTTCTCATCTGGCGCAATGATTCCATAAAGGGTTGTGATTCGATATCACCCACTGTTCCGCCGATTTCGATCAGCATGATATCCGCTCCGGTTGTTTGGGCTGCCAGACGAATGCGTCGTTTAATTTCATTGGTGATGTGTGGAATGATCTGGATTGTGCCGCCGAGATAATCTCCCCTTCGCTCTTTGGAGATAACTTCATCGTAAATTTGCCCCGATGTGAAGTTGCTTACTTGAGTTAACGGGTTATCAATGAAGCGCTCATAATGTCCCAAATCGAGATCCGTTTCTGCTCCGTCATCAAGGACGAAGACTTCGCCGTGCTGATAGGGTGACATGGTTCCGGGGTCCACGTTGATATAGGGATCGAGCTTTTGGACAGAGACGCTGAATCCGCGCTCTTTCAGGAGCAAGCCCAGGGCCGCGGCTGTCACGCCTTTCCCAACTGAGCTAACGACACCGCCTGTAAAAAAAATATATTTGGTTTCCATAATCCTATTCCTGTATTTATTTAGCGCATAAAAAAGAAGCGGGGAGGATGCCTTTCTTAGGCATCCTCCCCGCATGGGGTTTCTTAGGGGTGAGAGAGATAAGGGTGTTTCATCCTACCAATTTGACCAAAACTTCGGCTGCGCGTCGCATTTCAAGGAAGATCATGCCAAGTTTTGCTTTTTGTCGTGCCAGAGCAGTTAGAACGGCCTCGTCTCCGATAGCTGTCAGGATGATAAAGCCGTCTGCGCCTCTGATATAAACCTGGTCAAGGTCTCCGCGCCCAAGCTCGCCGGCAATTCTTTCGCCCAAGCTGAGCATTGCAGCAGACATCGCTGAAACGCGATCTTCTTCCACATCGGCGGCTAGGGCAGATGCCATGATCAACCCATCTACAGAGACAACAGCCGATGCTTCAATATCGGGTGCAGCGGTCTGCATGGCGCGTAAACTTTCTACCATTTCTTCGCTTCGAGATTTGCTCATACGAGAGGAGCCTCCGTTTTAGTGTTTTTCAGAACGAATTGAGTTTACCATAAAAAAGGACACTCAAAGATGACCGATTCTTCTAATTTTGGGATTTTCTTGCAAAATCATTCCCTCAATTTATGCTAAACTTAGAAGTTGCGAAAAACACTTGAAAAGAAGGCTAAAAAGAGAAAATGACAGAGACTTATCTCATCGTCGGTTTGGGAAATCCCGGCCGAGAATACCGCGAAAATCGACATAATATTGGCTTTATGCTTATTGACAGCCTAGCTTTTCGTTTGGGGGCAAAAATGTCTCGGATGCAGTCCAAAGCCTTGGTTGCCTCTGCGCGTCATGGAGATGCGAAAATTATTCTTGCCAAGCCGCAGACCTTTATGAATCTTTCTGGTCAAGCTATTCAGGCTCTGGTGCGTTTTTATAAAACCCCTCTTGAGAATATATTAGTCGCTCACGATGATCTTGATTTGCCCTTTGAAACGATCCGCTTGCGCCCTGGCGGTGGTGCGGGAGGCCAAAAAGGCATTAAGTCCACCATCCAGCATTTGAGTACAAATGATTTTCCTCGCCTACGTCTTGGCATTGGTCGCCCGCCCGGTCGCATGGACCCTGCCGCTTATGTCTTGCAAGATTTCCCGAAAGAGGATCAGCAATTTCTTGTAGAAACACTTGAGCGTGCCGTTGACGCTGCCCTTGATTTCGTTGATGAAGGACTGGATGTGGCGATGAATAAATTTAACGGGACTGCATAACCAGCCCTATGAAAGCCCTCCTCGATTCCATCCGTGCGCTGCCTCTTTATACAGATATATTTTCTACTATTAAATCTGGTGAAAGTTTTTCCGGATTAGGCTTGCCTCGTGCCGCACGCCTCCCGATGCTTGCTACTCTTAGTGAAGATCTGTCTATCCCGATTCTTTTTCTCACGGATCGCGCAGACCGAGCATTAGAATTCTCCGATGAGCTTTCTTTTTGGCTGAAAGATTCGCCGCGTTATCTTTTTTCGCAACCAAATCCTGCTTTTTACGAAGAAGCTGCTTGGGGCGCAACAAATAGGCGTGAGCGTATTCAAGCATTAACAGCTTTGGCAGCCTATCATCTTCCCTTTGCGCAAAAACCGAAATCTCCGCCCGTTATTATCAGCTCAACTCGCGCATTGATGGCGCGTACACTCCCACGCCGTGACTTTCTGAAAGCGTCTAAACGCCTCAAGGTGGGCGACCAGTTGCTTATCACCAACTTGCTGGAAACTTGGGTACGGATTGGCTATAAACCAGTCAATACGGTTCTTGAGCCCGGACAATTCTCTCACCGTGGCGGCTTGCTCGATATTTGGGCGCCAGCAGAAAAGCTCCCTGTGCGTCTAGATTTTTTCGGGAACGAACTGGATATTATTAAAAGTTTTGAGCCAGCATCTCAGAGAACAATAGAAAATCTGAAAGAGATTCTGATCACGCCTGGCCGCGAATATTTTTTGCCGGAGCCGGATTCTCCGCTTTCTACACGCTATCCGGATTTTTCTGAGTTCCACTTGCCTTTGCTGCACTCTTTTCCCGCCAGTTTGTTAGATTATCTCCCGTCAAATGCCTTGATCCTTTTTGATGATCTCAGCTTTGTAACATCAACCGCAAATGAGATCGAAGAACAGGCTGTTAAATTCCGAGAGGAAAATGTATCTGAAGAAATTTTGGATGAAAGTTTTCCCGCGCCTTATTTGTCATGGTCTGAGTTGGAAGATAGTTGGCATAATCGCCCTCGTCTGGAATTGGGCTATTCCACTGCGCGAGCAGATATTCTCTCGGATTTTGCCGCGCTACCACGCTTTAGTGGTCGATTAAAGCCCTTTATGGATTTTGTCGCTGAACGAATTGCCAGCGGCGAAGATGTTTTTATCGCCTCGCGACAATGTGAACGGCTTTCTGAATTATGGCGTGAACGCCACGCTTTTGAAGACTCTGAATATCGCTCTCCGATCTTTGTTTGTGATTCTCTTTCGGGAGGCTGGAGCCTAAATGTTGGCACCGACCTTTCTGATGAAAGCGAAATGTCAATCCATCTGATCACGGATGCAGAAATATTTGGCTGGGAACGCCCTCGCACGCGGCGCAGACAAAGGAAAAGAGCAGATGCGCCTGAAGCAGCCTACGCAGACTTAAGCCCCGGAGATTGGGTTGTGCATATTGACCATGGAATTGGGAAATATACAGGGTTAGTGCAGCGCAGTTTGGATGGCGATGAGCGTGAATTTTTGCGCATCGAATATAAGGATGAAGACCAACTCTTTGTGCCCGTTTACCAAGCTGACAGGCTGACCAAATATATCGGCGCGGATGGCAGTACGCCTGCTCAGGGACGTTTAGGTGGTGAAAGGTGGCAGCAAGCCAAAAAACGCGTGCGTGCCGCTGTTCAGGAAGTAGCCGAAGATCTGCTCAATTTATACGCGAGACGGAAAGTTGCATCTGGTTATTCATTCAGTCCAGATGCGGCGTGGCAGAGAGAACTTGAATCCAGTTTTCCTTATGTCGAGACAGATGACCAAGTCCGTGTGATCGAAGAAGTCAAAAAGGATATGGAATCTGCACGGCCAATGGATCGTTTGCTGTGTGGTGATGTGGGGTACGGAAAAACAGAAGTTGCTTTGCGGGCGGCGTTCAAGGCCGTGATGGATGGGCGGCAGGCAGCCGTTTTAGCGCCAACAACAGTTTTGGCGCAACAACATTTTGAAACTTTTCAGCAGCGGATGGGTGCATTCCCTGTAAAAGTGGAAATGCTCTCACGTTTTCGTAGCCCGCGCGAGCAAAATAAAATTTTATTCGATACGGCAAAAGGTGGCGTGGATATTTTGATCGGCACACATCGTTTGCTTTCTGGTGATGTGCTTTTCAAAGATTTGGGTTTGGTTGTGGTTGATGAAGAACAGCGTTTTGGCGTGGCACATAAAGAGCATCTAAAGAAAATACGCTCTGAATTAGATGTGCTCACGATGACCGCTACGCCTATCCCGCGAACGCTTTACATGGCCCTGACGGGTGTGCGCGACATCTCAAATTTGAATACACCCCCTGAAGAGCGTTTGCCGATCGTGACGCATATTGGCCCTTATGCGCCAAAGATGGTGCGGCAAGCTATTTTGCGAGAAATTGATCGCGGTGGACAGGTCTTCTTTGTGCATAATCGTGTGCAGACAATTGGTGCAATGAAAGCGCATTTGCAAAAGATCGTGCCCGAAGCGCGAGTGTCTATTGGGCATGGCCAAATGCCAAAAGGTGAACTTTCGCAAGTAATGTCTGATTTCGTGGCGGGAAAAGTGGATATTTTATTGTCGACGACGATCATCGAATCGGGTTTAGATATCCCGAATGCAAATACGCTCATCGTTGATCGTGGTGATACCTTTGGTTTGGCACAGCTTTATCAGTTGCGTGGGCGCGTGGGGCGTGGGGCAGTGCGTGCTTATGCCTATTTCTTTAGGCATCGTAAAAAAACGCCCACTGAAGAGGGACAGGCTCGTCTGGAAGTGCTCGCAGAAAATACGCAGCTTGGTGCAGGATATTCCATTGCCATGCGCGATCTTGAAATTCGTGGTGCAGGCGATCTGCTTGGCACCAGACAGCACGGGCATATTTCATCCGTTGGTTTTCACCTCTATACGCGACTCTTGAAAGAAGCTGTGCAGAATTCAAAGTTGCAGGTTGAAGGAGATGGCCCAGATATTGAGACGAGCCGAGTGAAAGCTTCAGATCTAAATCCTGTAAACGTAGATTTTCCCATCCCGATCGGTATTCCCGCCACTTATATTCCTGATCAGAGTTTGCGTCTGCGCCTTTATCGTCGCCTTGCGGACATTGCCGATGATGACGAGCTGGATGCAACCCGAATTGAATTTGAAGATCGCTTTGGCGAAGCGCCGGAGATGGTCGAAAATCTCTTTTATCAGGTTTCGGTCAAAATGCGTGCAGAAGAAGCGGGATTGGCCTCCGTCACGATGAGCGGAGAAAAGATCACCCTTCAATATCCACCTCGCACAGATGGCACAAAGCATCGTCTCGCCCATGATTTTGGGCGTGATGCCCGCAAAGGGCGTGGTGCCTATTATTTAACAATTTCCCGCCAAAAGGATTGGCGTATTTGGTTGCTGGCGGTTTTGGAGAAGCTGAAGAGATAGAGAATCAAAAATCTCTCCCACTTGGGAGAGATTTTTTGTAGAAATTTAGTCTAATCCAATAACGCAAACCTTGCCTGGAAGAAGCGCAAATATTCAGGTTCATAAACCATCTTGAGACCTTTTGTGCTCTCGCGTTGATCGTATACGGCTTTGAGGCTTTCGGCAACAACATCCATGTGGGCCTGCGTATATACACGGCGTGGGATGGTGAAGCGGGTCAGTTCAAGAGCGGGATAACGATGTTCACCGGTTTCAGGATTACGTCCAGCGCTGACAACACCGCGTTCCATCGTACGAACACCAGAATCAAGATAAAGTTGAGCAGCTAAAGTTTGTGAGGGGAATTGATCCTGTGGGATATGTGGATAAAAACGTTTTGCATCTACGAAGATAGCATGTCCGCCAACGGGCTGCACAATGGGGATATTCCAATCAAGGAGCAATTTGCCCAAATAGCGAACTTGGCGAACGCGGGAGGCAACGTGGTCATCTTGCACGCCTTCGGCGATGCCGATAGCGAGAGCTTCCATATCACGTCCAGCCATACCGCCATAAGTGTGAAGGCCTTCATATACCACAACCATTGTGCGGGCTTGTTCAGCAACTTTGGCATCGTTGACGGCTAGCCAACCACCAATATTAACAAGATTGTCTTTCTTTGCGCTCATCCATGCGCCATCGGTATAGGAGCAGAATTCTAATAAAATTTCGGCGATGGATTTATCGGCGTAACCTTCTTCTCTTTCCTGAATGAAGAAAGCATTTTCGTACATGCGAGTTGCGTCGAGATAGACAGCAATGCCTTGGCTATCGCAATAAGCTTTTAATTCACGCGCATTTTGCATACTAACGGGTTGCCCGCCAGCCATGTTAACGGTTCCGGCAAGGCTGACGTAAGGAATATTCTCTGCACCAACTTTCTTCACAAGGTCTTTGACTTTGTCAATATCTACATTGCCTTTGAAAAGATGTGGGTCTGTCGGGTCGTGAGCTTCGTCAATGATTACATCTACGAAAGTGCCGCCAGCTAATTCCTGATGTAGGCGCGTGGTGGTGAAATACATATTGCCGGGAATATAGTCGCCTTTTTTGATGATCGCTTGAGAGATTAGATGTTCTGCACCGCGGCCCTGATGCGTAGGAATAATATGTTTGTAGCCATAATAAGTTTGGATGGCATTTTCGAGATTATAAAAGTTGCGGCTGCCTGCGTAGGCTTCATCGCCCATCATCATGCCAGCCCATTGACGGTCGCTCATGGCGCTGGTTCCACTATCGGTTAACAAATCAATGTAAACATCCTCTGAGCGGAGCAGGAAGGTATTGTATCCAGCCTCTGCAGCGGCTTTTTCGCGTGCTTCGCGCGTGATCATATGAATGGGCTCGACCATTTTGATCTTCCACGGCTCTGCCCAAGAACGGCGACCGAATTGTTGCCCCATAGTTTTGAAATCTGACATTTAAATCTCCTTTAGGTTGGGTGGTTTATAAAACAGTAAGTTCGCAGGTTGAGTAGGTGATGCACTTCACCGTATCGAAACCAAGAACGAGTTTTGCTAATATTTTGTCGCTTTGATTTCGATACGGATGACGAAAAAGATGTCGTCCTATTCAATCGGCGGCTGTTTCTTAAAATTATTCCAGCGGAATCTCGCTCGTAGACTTTGCCTCACGCAAAACTAAACTCGTGTGGATGCGCGCTACGCCAGAGACCGGGGTGAGCCTATTCATTAGAAAATCCTCTAAATCTTCTGCGTTGCGCGTAACCACTTTTAGTAAGTAGTCATGCTCTCCGGTTACATGGTGGCATTCCAGCACTTCAGGCATTCCAGTGATGATTTTTATAAACCCTGCCACTTGCTCTGTGTCGTGTAATTGCAAGCTGATGCTAACAAAGCAAAGTAGGTCGTAGCCGGCTTTTTTACGATCTACGATAGTCGCGTAGTTCTGAATAAGGCCATGTTTTTCCAGGCGACGCACGCGTGTATGAGTGGCCGGTGGCGACAGGTTTACGCGGCGAGCTAACTCTGTATTGCTGATGCGAGCATCTTTTTGCAATACTTGCAGAATGTTTTTATCAAGTTCGTCTAACATAAGAACTCCCTTTTGAAAGTATTTTCTTGTAATAAGAATCTATCTAAAATATAGCTTAATGTCAATATATATTTTGCTGTTGTAATTATATGGCGAATTAACCTTGTTGTAATTGCATTTTTACTTTTGATAATTTTGATGAATAGGAGATGAGCCTTTTGAAGAAAGTGCATAAAGAACTCATCTTCTGTTTTATAATCTCCTTCATGCTTGAGCGTCTATATAGTTTTTTAAACTTGGTCTTTTATCTCTTTCTATGCAGCATGCTGCTTACGAGTAGTGTGGCGCTTCCGCTTGAAAGAATTGAAAGGGTGCAGGAATATACGCATCGTATTGAATATGATTTTCTTTCTTGGGTCGCAGATGCTTCGTGGATAAAAATCCAACAAGCTGCGCTAGGAAGTCCTCATTATATTGATAGTAGCGAACGCAAAGAAATTGTGCTGGATTATTTTCAGCTTGTGGAGCAAGTCCTCTTTGCGGAGTGGGAGTTGGATCAGATTTATAGTGACCCAGACATTAGTGACCCTGAACGTGCATCAGAAGATTTGCGGGAACGCCTCGATGCTCTTTATGCGAAGCAACGTGAGTTAGCGCCTTTTGCCGAATCCGTGCTGGAGGCGCAAGTCAGCATTATTTTAGCGGAAGCAAACCTAACATCAGGAGGGCAGCCGCTCCCGCAGCCGCTTTATCATATTTCCCCGTTGCCCACAGCCCTTATTATTTCGCCGCGCGAGACCATCCGTCAAGATAAAAATATTATGCTTTTGGCAGATTTTCCCGTCGATCAGCGAAATGCCCTCGAAGAAAATATCACCAAAGACCTTGATTTTTCTGCCCTTGTTGTGCCGGTTGGCGGGGTCGGGATCTACCCGACAATGGGGATGCGTTCCACAAATCTGCCCTGGACGGTGGACACGATCGCGCATGAATGGGCGCATAATTATCTGACTTGGCATCCACTGGGATGGAATTATGACACCTTGCCTGAGTTGCGCACGATGAATGAGACCGCTGCCTCGATTGTCGGAGGGGAGATCTCGGAAATGTTGCTGGCGCGTTTTTATCCCGAATATTTAGCAGCGGAACGCTCTCCTGTCAGCTTGCTTTCGTTAAATAAGCCGAGTCTTGACCCTGACGAAGCTCCCTTCGACTATCGCGCCGAGATGCACGAAACCCGCCTGCGCGCAGACGAGTTGCTTGCCGAAGGAAAAATTGACGAAGCCGAGAGCTATATGGAAGAACGGCGAAAATTCATGTGGGAAAATGGCTACCCGATCCGCAAATTAAATCAAGCCTATTTTGCTTTTTATGGGGCCTATGCCGATATCCCGGGCGGCGCGGCGGGTACGGATCCCGTTGGCCCTGCTGTGCGTGCCTTGCGCGAGCAAAGTGATTCTCTGGCAGATTTTGTACACAGAATTATGATGCTGAATTCTTTTGAAAAATTAGAAGAAATGGTTGGTGGAAAATAAAATGAAGGATATAAGAAAAGAGACTATTTACTTTTTGTTTTTGATGATCTTTTTTATCTCAGCTTGTGCGCCCAACCCTGCCGCAACCCCAACACCAACCACGCCTCCAGTTATCTTCCCGCAAACCCCAACGCCTTTTGTGCCAGAATGTTCTTCGATAGAAACTATCCCTACTCCCGCTGCTTCTGACGCTTCTCTTTTTCCGCCAGTCTCTGATGCAGATATGGTGCTTGGCCCTACAAATGCGGCAACAACTTTTCTCTTTTATGGAGACTTTCAAGACCCTCCTTCGGCTGAGTTGGCATTGGTACTCATAAAATTAAGAGAGAAATATCCCGAAGATTTGCAAATTATTTTTCGTGACTTTCCTCTTGTAACCAATCCCGGGCACGAAAAGGCAGCATACGCCGCACATGCATCACATGCAGCAGCCCTACAAGGAAAATACTGGGAGATGCACGATAGCCTTTTCATTAAACAGGCAGAATGGTCTTTGCTTTCTATCAAAGATTTTCGGGCCTGGCTTTCTCTTGAAGCGTCACTGCTCAGTATGGACGCTGCGCAACTCGCTGCGGATATGGAGCGTGAAGATATTATCGAAAAGGTGAAAGAATCCTTTATTCTTGCCAATGAAGTTGGGTTGCCAGGCACGCCCTTTGTCTTAATTAACGGGCAAATTTATGCTGGAAATCTTAGCTTTGACGCGCTTGACCAAATCATTTCCCTTATTCTTTTAGGTGAGCGACAATATACTTCTTGCCCGCAGATGGTGATCGACCCTGAAAAAGAATATCTTGCCGTTTTGGAGACAGGAAACGGAGAGATTGTCATCCAATTCTATCCTGCCAGCGCACCCATTGCTGTAAATAACTTTGTCTTTCTAGCTCAAGCAGGATGGTACAACGGAATCACTTTCCACCGTGTTGTCCCTGATTATTTTGCGGAGACCGGCGACCCCAGTGGGACAGGGCAGGGAAACCCCGGTTATTTTTTCAAGAATGAAATTGACCCTTCGCTTTCCTTCAATCGCCCGGGCGTTATGGCGATGAAAAATATTGGAGAGAACACCAACGGAAGCCAATTTTTCATCACCTACGATGCTGTTCCTTCTTACGACGGAAAATACACGATCTTTGGGCAAGTGCTTAGCGGCATAGATGTGCTTGAAGAACTCTCTCCGCGCGACCCCAAAATCGGCGAAATTCTGCCTTCTGGTGACACCCTACTCAACGTGACGATTGAAGAACGATAAGGTATAATCGCCCGCTGTTGTCAAAAAAATAAAAAAGAGAGAAAAAAATGGAACTACTAACTCAATTCATAGACATCTTCTTACACCTTGATGTGTACTTGAACGATATCATCTCGCAATATGGCGCATGGACTTACGGCATTCTTTTTGCCGTGATCTTTGTTGAAACAGGGCTGGTTATCATGCCTTTCCTCCCCGGCGATTCTCTTCTCTTTGCGGCTGGCGCACTTGCCGCCCTCGAAGGGAGCGTACTCAATATTTGGTTGATGATCGTTTTATTAATGATCGCCGCCATTCTCGGAGATACCGTCAATTACTGGATCGGTCATACGCTTGGAGAAAAAGCCTACGAAAGTAAATGGGTCAAAAAAGAATATATAGACAAAACCCACGAATTCTTTGAAAAACATGGCGGAAAAACCATCTTCCTCGCACGCTTTGTGCCGATCATTCGCACCTTTGCACCTTTTGTTGCGGGCGTTGGGCAAATGTCCTATAAATACTTCTTCTCCTATAATGTCATTGGTGGCCTGGTTTGGGTTCCCCTTTTCTCGCTAGCTGGCTATTTCTTCGGTGGGCTTGAGTTTGTCGAGCATAATTTCACCCTCGTTATTTTGGCGATCATCGTCATCTCCCTCGTCCCCGTTTTCGTTGAAGCCTGGAAAGCACGCAAAGAAAGCGCAACTGTAGAAGCAGAATAAAATTTCTGGCAAAAAAACCTAAAAGCCCCGTATCGTCGGGGCTTTTCTGTATCAGCTATGAGAAAAAAGCGGATCAGCATCCTCCTTGTTATTTTTGCTCTAATCATCGTTATCCTAGCGGATAGCGGGAATTTGCCACGTCCTATCAAGAATTTATACGATTTTCCTTACGGTGACAAAGTCGGACATTTCCTCTTGACGGGATTACTCAGCCTCGTACTTAATTGGACAGCCCTCACATCGCGCGCATCCAAAGCAGCGCGAAACGGTGCAGATATAAAACCTGCCTTCGTTGTTTTGGCAGTCAGCCTAACCCTGACTTTTTTCGTGACCCTCGAAGAACTCTCCCAACAACTTTTCCCCCGCCGAACATTTTCTTTGCTCGATCTTCTCTTTAGCTATGCAGGCATTGTGCTTTTTGCTTGGGCGACGTGGTTTTTTCAATCGAGAAGATCAATACCCTAAACGCTCATCAAAGTTTTGCGCAGGCGACGGGAAAGGGGTTATTCGCCTGATCGATGTGATGACAGGTGAAGTGCGCCACATTCTCGAAGCGCATGATTGTGCTGTTGCTTCACTAAGTTTTGAGCCTGAAAATGGGAATTTAATTTCTGTTAATTGTGATGGTAATTCGATTTCTTGGGATATATCAGAGGGAAGGGAAATCAAGTAACTTTCGCGACTGTATATAAACGCAGCTAATAATTTTGTCTGAATAATAACTGGTGTATATGGTGTAAAAAGTTTTGGAATTAGTCCTGAAGATTCAAGAACTCATATTCTAATTCTGTTTATTGGGGAGCATTTGCTATAATATAAAGGTATTATGAGTTTAATGGGTATTTATGTAATGAGTAGGGAGTGATTAGAATGACAAGTAAATTATTTAAAGAAATAGAAAGGTTAGGCTTGATTTCAAAAAATGAGGTAAATAAACAAAAAATTGAGAAACTTTCGGCGTCAAGGATAATTGATTTTTCTGAAAAAACTAAAGAGATAATAACTTCTAAAGAAATGGCTCGAGAAAAATCAATCTTCTCTTTTTCCGCTTCATTATCTATGGGAGGAGGAAATTATCCTTGTGAAAATTTAAACTGCCGCTTTGAGAATGTAAAGAAAACAGCTCAGTTTGCTGCGTTATACAGTGATCGTGTTTATATAAACTATTATGCTAATGACTATAATCACTTTGAAGCAACTAAAGAACCAGTAGTTATTGATGCTATGAAAAGCAGGATGTTTAATGATTTGAAATTGTTATGTTATTTGCGCCCTTTGATAGAAGGGGGGAAAATAATCCTGTTCCGCCTCAGGTGAAAATGGAAAAATGGACATAAAAAATAAGACACTATCCTAGCCCGCAGCTGAAGCTGTGAGCAGACTATTCCTGACGGGGGATGATGTACTTTTATGGGCGGCAATTCTC
>Ga0233437_1001592_pt1 | contig 40501 bp, 30 predicted proteins | sample SI_122_August201_FD_182714 | JGI IMG/M metagenome (GOLD analysis project Ga0233437, IMG submission 182714) | Seawater microbial communities from Saanich Inlet, British Columbia, Canada - SI_122_August2016_200_MG | ecosystem: Environmental > Aquatic > Marine > Inlet | place: Canada: British... | reverse complement strand
TGGGTTTAATGTTTTTAGTATGCCTTGGCTTGGGCAGGTTGGGTATTATGGTATTGAGGTGAATAAGGATGATGTTGATTTTTGTAACACTTATATGTATAGGTATGGGTTGACTGGTGGTGTTCGGTGGGGTGATGTTTTGAGTTTTAACAAGGTTGTTAAGACTGATATTGTGTTTTTGTTTAAGGTGTTGGAGGGGTTTGAAGCTTTGGAGAGAGGGTTTTCTGAGAAGATGTTTGCTGAGTTGGATTGTGATTATGCTTTGGTGAGTTTTGCTACTAAATCTCTTGGTGGAAAGAAGACTATTAGTGAGCGAAGGTTGAAGTGGTTTAAGGAGTTTGCTAACATTGTAGAGAGGAAGAAGTTTGGAACTGAGGTCTATTTTTTGTGTAAATTGAAGTAGGGTTCTTTTTGCTGGTATAGGTAAATTTAAAAATGACAACTTGTTTCTTAGGATTACAGCCCCATAGTCTAGTGGCCAATGATTTCACCCTTTGGAGGTGAAGGCCCAGGTTCGAATCCTGGTGGGGCTATCCTTTTTAATCTTTCTTGATAAAGTTTATATACTATTGTTAAAATCCCTTACTAAAAGAGGTTGTTATAGGAGGATTTAAAAAATGGATGCGAATAGAAAAGTTGAAAATATTGTTTATGATAATGGGAGTAAATCTCATGGTACACTTATACATTTTGGAGGTGATTCTTTACCTGTTGAATTTGAATCTGGGATGCGAGATATTGGAAAAATAGATAAGGTTATGCAAGCTCTTCTTCCAGATTATACTGGGTTTGGCGCAGTAGATTTAAAAATGAGATATAAATCTGTGATGGACTCTGCTGCTGTTTATTGGGTTTTAGCTTTGCCTGAAGTGCCGGCAAAATTAACTGGTTCTTTAGGGTTTTTTAAGGGAGATGTTATTGAAAATCCTGGGAGGCTTGTCTCTTGTATTGGAGGATTTAGGCCTGCTTCTCCTATGGGTGGATGGGAAACATTTGCAGATGGTTTGGAGTTGTCTGATTTAAAAGACCCTAGAGGGGTGGAGAAAATTACTCATGTGGTTATGACACATACTGGAGGTTATATTGTTGATGGTGTTCATCCTAGAAGAGATTCTCTTGTTCCATATCATGGTGGAGATAGGAGAGCTGCATATGAGCATTTATTATTTGCTATGCTTATTGGAGAAGAAGTTCCTGATCCTTTGATGTATAATCCTTTTGAAACAGAGCATTCTGGTAGTTATGTAACTTTTGAAGGCATACATGATCCTTCAATTGAAAGGGCGACTAGGGCTGCAGAACTTGTGAAGGGATTAGTTGACCATGTTCATCAACATATTGGTAGAAAAGGAATAAGAAGTTTAGAGGGATTAGGAAATGATACAATATTATGCAGAGATGATGTTGCAACTTTGAATAAAACTGTAAATGCTGTTTCTAGGAATATTCCTTCTTATGAAGGTGCTGCTGAATTAAGGGAATACCTTTTACCTGAAGAATAATTTTTATTCTTTTTTCTTTATTAGGATTGAATCCTGGTGAGGCTAAACTTCAATCTGTTTTAAACCTATAAAAGCCTTTATTAAGAAGTTATACTTGTTTAATTCTATGAAAAGAATAATATTAATACTGATTGGATTGCTTGTAGTATCGGGTTGTACAAATACACAACCTGGTCTTGGAGAGATAGGGCCTTCTTGTCTTGAGGATCAGAACTGTGGAGATGGATATATTTGTGTTGATGGAGAATGTATTGAATTGATTCAAGCTTGTCCTGAATATTGGTGGGAAAATGCTGAACCTTGTGTAGATGATTGTAGTGAGGAGAGAAGTTATATGACTATTGGTGGTGAAAGTTATTATGAATCTCAAGTTGATGTTGCATGGGTACAAGCAAATTGTGATATTGAAAAAGAGTTTGATGAGTGATTAAGCTAAACTTTTTAAATTATTACAACATTCAAATACTATGCTACAACCAGGAACACTTAGAATTAAAATAAATTTGCAAGTTTATGAAAAAACTAAAAAGTCTTGGAAAAAGAGTAAAAATACTTTCCCAGAAGCAAAAAAAGTTATTAAACTTTTCAAAGCTCATAAAAACTTTGATTTTCTGATAGATAAAAAGGATTCAAGGTTTCTAAAGGGCCAGCTTTCAGAAGGAAAAGAACAAGGTGCTAGAATAAACATTTTGCCAGATGGTAGAAAGTTAGACAAAGCTTATTCTCTATTTGCAAAAAACTTGTGTGTTCATGATCAAACATCAAATGAGCATTGGGATGTTATATACCAGAACAAAGGTGGAACTTATTCTTATGTTTACACTTTGGATAAAAAAGCTAAAGCTAAAGATAGAAAGTATAAGAAAGTTAAAGCTTTTGAAAAGGTTTATCCTATATTAAAGAAGAAAGTTACTTCTGCATTAAGGAACAAAGAAGATTATATGGCTTTGCCGATGTATACACTTTTGAAAACTCATATTCGTGTTGGGAATGAAATTTATTACAAAGCACATAAACATAAAGGTTTGGCAACATTAAAGAAGAAGGATATTAAGATTGTTGGTAATGATGTTGTTTTTGATTTTATAGGTAAAGATGGTGTTCCTATTAATATTAGAAAAACTTTTCCTGCTTCTTATGTTAAGAGGTTGAAGGCCTGTTTGAAAAAATGTAAAGATTATGTTTTTGTTAGTGATAGAGGACATGTTCTTAATGATCATATGTTTAAGTTAGCTTTTAGGAACTATTGTGGGAAGGAGTTTTATCCTCATATTATTAGGTCTTATTATGCTACTGCTAAAGCTAAGGAGTTTTTGAAAGAGCACAGGAAATGTACTAAGGATGAAATGAATTTGTTTTTCTTGTCAGTGGCTCAGGGTTTAGGGCATAAGAAGTTTTCTAAGAAGAGTGGGTTGTGGGAAGATAGTTTTACTGTTACTTTGAATCATTATATTGAACCTAATTTGGTTGAGAAAATCAAAAGCAAAGCTTTAAATACTAAATAATATAAATATTATTTATATTATGGTAAAGAAAGTACTTAGTGTAACAATAGAAGAGGATATTCTTAAGGTTTGGAAAAAGTATGCTAATGAGGAGTGTGTTAATTCTTCAAAATTGATTGAGAAGTTGTTAGTTGAACATTTGAAAAAAAGAGGAGTTAAGGTTAAAAAATGAATAAGAATCTTTTGCTTATTATACTTCTTGTAACTTTGTTTGTAAGTTGTGTTTCTGCTCTTCCTACAACTTCTGATTCTCCTGCTGATGAGTGGTGGATGTTTGGAGGGGACACTGGTTTTCATAGGTATACAACTGCAAATGCACCGGCTAATATTTCAAATGCCTCTGTTAAAACAATTACTCTTGGGCAGGATGTTGATAACAGTCCTGTAATTGTTGGAGAATCACTTTTTATTATTCCTGATAGTAATAATTATGATGAAGCTTATGAATTAAATGCTTCTAATGTTAGTCAAATTATAGCTATGAGTACTGGTACTTATGAAATGACTACTTCTATGACACATTATAGAGACTCCTTATTTTTTCATGTTGATAGTAACCTTAGGCAAATAAATGCTTCAAACTTAAGTCAAATAATTGATACAGAATCTATTACTGATGCATTTTATCAAGCAACACCAACTGTTTATGATAATTCTGTTTATGTTGGAGATGGAAATTATTGGCCTAAGATTCGTCAATTCAATGCTTCTAACATAAGTCATATACAATCAACTCATAGTTCTGGTAGTAGGATCTATGATTCAACTCCTGTTTTGAATGGTTATGCTTATGGGGCTTCATCTAGTAGAATTTATTTGTTGAATGCTTCAAATTTAGCTCAGGACTTTGGTTATTATTCTTGTTCTTCATATAATCAAGGAATATTTGCAGTTGATGATGATTATGTGTATAAAAGTTGTGGGAATGATTTGGCTGGTTCATACACTGTTCAACTAAATGCTTCAGATATAACTCAATTAATTGCTAGCAATAATTTTGGAAATTTACTTTGGAAAGGAGGACCTGTTTTAGGAAATGGTTATATCTACTTTGGTGAGAGTAGTACAAATCTTTACCAGTTTAATGCTTCTAACATTTCTCAACATATTGCAAATTATAGTGTTGGGGTTTATATGACAACACCTGCTTTGGTAACTCCTGATTATGTTTTTATTGCTGCATCTAATATTATGTATCAGTTTAATGCTACTAATGTAAGCCACTTGATTTCTACTTATACTGCTGGTGGAACAATTAATGGTGGACCAGTTGTTGCAAGAGGGTTTCTTTATTTTGGTTCTACTAATAATATGCTTTATCAGTTAGGTGTTGAAAATCTTTTAGCTAAAGCAAGAGTTTCTTACCCTGTTGCTGAAGAAATTTATTTGAATGTTACTGAATTAAATTATACTTTGGTAGGAAATCTTACCTGGGATTCTTGTTGGTGGTCAAACTCTACTGCTAATTCTAGTGCTGTTTCTGCAGGAACAAATTTTGCAGGAGTTACAAGTTTGGATGGATGGAATAATTGGACTTTGTTTTGTAATCAGACTGATAACACTCTTCATAATCATTCAATTACTTTTTATGTTGATACTGATACTCCTGCTTTTAGTTCAATTGCAAATCAAACATTTAATGATGCTGATGGATTAGTTTACGACATTGATGCTACTGATAATGGAAAAATTGATTCTTTTGCTGTAAATGATACTACTAATTTTAAAATAAATACTGCTGGAGTTTTGGAAAATAATACTCTTTTAACTGTTGGTTTTTATTGGTTGAATATTACTGTTAATGATAGTGTTGGTCATCAAAATTCTACAATCATAACTGCAAATGTTACTGATGGAACTCCTCCTATAATTAATATTACTTATCCTTTGAATAAAACAAATTATTCTTATCTTGTTAGTGAATTGAATTATTCTGTTACTGATAATGTTCAAGTTAATACTTGTTGGTGGACAAACTCTTCTGGTTTTTGGAATTCTACAACACAAAGTGCTGGTTTAAATTGGACGGGTATTAATGTTTTGCAAGGGTGGAACAATTGGACTGTTTATTGTAATGATAGTTGGCAAAACACCGGTAGTGAAGATGTAAAATTTATTGTGGATACTGTAAAACCTAATGTTACTTTGAATGAACCTATTGCCACTTATACGACTAATTATCATAGAGTGAAAAATGTTACTTTTAATTGTACTGGTTATGATAATTTTGGTGTAAAAAATATTAGTTTGTATATTACTGATAATACAAATTCAAGTTTTGTTGCAAATCAGTCTACTGCTGTTTCTGGTTTGAGTTCTGAAGTTACTTGGACTGTTGGTTTAGAAAATGGAAATTACACTTGGAATTGTTTGGTTTATGATACTTTAGAAAATCTTAATTGGAGTAGTAATAGATCTATTGAAATAAATCCTGATGTGACTTCTCCTGCTTTTACTAACATTACAAATCAAAGTCTTAATCAAAATGTTTCTCTTGGTGTTCAAATTAGTGTGAATGATACTTTTCCAATATCTTGTTTTGGTGTGAATGATAGTGATTTTAAAATTAATTGTTCTGGTTATTTAGAAAATAATTCTTTGTTAGGTGTTGGGTTGTATTGGTTGAATATTTCTGTTAATGATACTGCTAATAATTTTAATTATTCTTCTATGTTTGTGAATGTTTCTCTTCGTCCTATTTTGGATTTGAATATGATTACTCCAATTGGTAATATAAATGCTAGTCAGAACAAATCATTTGTTGTTAGTGTGAATGTTTCATGTTCGAATACTGATTGTGGTGTTGTTAATGTGAGTTTGGATCCTGAGGTTGATTCGGCAACCAGTTCACCTTATACTTCTGGTAGTTTAGCTAATGGTTGTAAAGAAAGTGGTGATGGAACTGTTGATACTTGTGCTGATGGTAGTACTTGTACTTATCCTTTCCAAGTTAGGTGGATTAGCATTGAAGATTTAAACAATTCTCAGTTTGAAGGTGGTGATACTGTTAATGTTACATTTACAACTAGTGTTGGATGTTGTAGCCCAGACGCTGTTTGGGCTTATTCGAATGATAGTGCTGGTGAAGGGAATTTTAGGCAAATGGGTAGGACTGTTGATATTGCTAGTGGTCTTAAGAATTATTCTAAAACTTTTGTATTAGATGATGTTGTTGGTAATCATACAATAAGGGCAATTAATATTTATAGTGCTGCATCAACTTCTTTAACTTGTGGTTATGATGAGTCTTCTGGTTCATCTTATTCTGATAGTGATGATATTGTTATTTATGTTGGTGGTGATTCTAAGTCAGGGTTGGTGTCAATGAACATATCTGCAACTCCTTTTAATACTTATAATCAAAATCCTTATAATTTAACTTTGAATAATGGTGAGTCTCAAGTTATAACTTGGAATGTAAATGCTACTGGTGTTATTGGAAATAATTATACTTTCTTTATTTTTGCTAACACAACTTCAGATTTAAGTATAGGTGCAATTACTGAAAAATGGAATGTTACAATTAATAACCTGACTGGTATTGCTCCTCCTACTGTTACTCTTCGTTATCCTGTTCATGCTGGAGAATATGGAAGTGCTGTTACTGAATTAAATTATACTGTTGTTGGACAAAACTTGAGTGTGTGTTGGTATTCAATTGATGGTGGGGCAACTAATTCTAGTTATGTCGACTATGGGATTAATTTTACTGGTTTGAGTTCTGTTGTTGGAAGTAACACTTGGACTGTTTATTGTAACTTGACTAATAATACAATTGGTAGTGGGTCTGCAGTGTTTTCTATTGATGTTGATTCTCCTTTGATTAATTTTACTTCTCCTACTTTAGCAAGTGGTGTTACAACTTTGGATAATTTTGCAATTACTAATGTTTCAATTGTTGAGTCTGATTTGAGTTCTTTGATTTATAATTGGAATGGTACAAATTATACAATGTTTAATGATTCAATTGTTGTTATGATGAATTTTGATAATAGAAGTGCTTTGAGTGAGAGTGATAATCAGGTTGCTGACATTGGTTTGAATACTAATAATGGAACAGGAAGTGGAGTTGTTCTTAATACTTCTTGTGTGTATGGAAATTGTTTCCTTTATGGTGGGGATGGTGATCATATTGATATGGGTTCTATTACTGCTTTACAGAGTGCAAGTAGTTTTACTGTTTCTTTCTGGGCTTGGGATGATGACTATAGTGCTAATGCTTGTGCTTTTGCAATTAGAGATGGAACTGATGCAAGTAACTTATTTTCGTTTTATCCTTATGAATCTTTTGGTGGGAATGGTGTTAGGATTTGGTATGATGGTGTGAGTTTGATTAATGAGGATGATGCAACAAGAACTGGTTGGAATCATTTTGTTTTTGTTTCAAGAAATGCTACTGATCATGAGTTGTATGTTAATGGTGTGAGTGAAGGAACAAGTTCTACTTCTAAGGATTTGCCTGCTTCAATTGATAATGTTTATTTAGGAATGTGGTACACTGGGTCTGATCAGTATTTTGATGGTTTTTTAGATGAGTTTGTTTTACTTGATTATGGTTTGACTGATGAAGAAGTTTCTCAGTTGTATTTTACTAATTTGTATAAAGTTAATTCTACTTTGTGGGGTTTATATGTTAATCAATCTAAGGATGGAACTTCTGCTTTAGATGATGCAAATTATTCTTATCAAGTTTATGCTGATGATAGTTTTGGTAATTTGAACATGACTGAACAGAGGTCAATTACTATTCAAGGAAATACTGCCCCTACAATTGTTATGAATTATCCTTCTAATAATTCTCTTTTTTCTAATGTAGAATCTCTTCTTTTGAATGCAACTGTGTATGATGTTGATACTGGGTTAAATAATCTTACAGTTTGGTTCTATGGGGGGAATGCTAGTGGAACTTATTCTCTTTTGAACACTTCTTATAATCAAACTAATGGTACAACTTTGAGTTATAGTTGGGAAATTTCTGATGCTGGTGCTTATAATTGGACTGTTATTGTTAACGATGAAAGGACTAATACTTCTACTATACAATTTTTTAATTTAAGTACTTTGAATTTTACTTGTAATGTTGGTGGGCCTTATCAGCAAGGTGCTTTGGTTTTAGTACAGGGTGATGTTTCAAATGCTTCTGGTGTGTTGGCTGCAACTGGTGTGAATGCAAGTGTTTATGATTCAGATGGTGTTTTGAACATTTCTCGTAATTTGACAACTGATGATGATGGGTCTTATGAAACTTTAATTTATAATTTGAGTGCTGGTAGTTATACTTTGAATGCTAGTACTTCTTATCAAGGTTCTGATATTCCTTGTATTGATACTTTTTCAATTGGTGGTTCTGCATTGTTTGTTTTGGATAAAGTTGCTACAATTTTCAATATTTCTAATTCTACTATTAATTATAATATTACTTTGAGAGTTACTAACAGAGGGTTGGCTGATGCAACTTCTGTTAATTTAACTGATGATCCAAGGTCTTATGATTTGTCTACTGTGAATGCAAACTCTTCTGTTGTTAGAAGTTATCTTGCAAATTTTACTAGAGAGGATACTTTGGTTTATCAGTTGTTGTCTGTGGCAACTGTGAATGGAACTGATTCTTATTCTGGAACTGTGATTAGTGCAAATTCTACTGAGTTAAATTTGACTATACCTGATACTGAAGCTGGAAAACAAATGGTTATTGTAAAGAATGTTGTTTATGTTAATGAAACTTCTTTGAATGTTACATATAATGTTTCAGTTACATTGTATAATTCTGGAAGTGAGGATATTGCTAATTTTAGTTATGTTGATACTGATTTGAATGGTACTGCTTTTACTTTGAATTTGTCTGAAGGTGTTTCTTCAATGTTGTCTAATTTGACTCTGATTGATAAAGCTGCAAGTAATTCAAATCATCAGTTTGCTTTGGGTACTGCAACTACTACTGATTTAACTGTGTTCTATTCTAATAGACCTACTGTTAGAATTCCTGGTTATGGTGGTCCTGCTGATGCAACTGTTTATGCTTTATCTTCTGTTGATGTTTCTGTTGATTTTGATACTGTTGTTTCAGTGATTAATCAAAATCCTGATATTGGTCAAGATTTTATTATTGATTATTGGATTACTAATGATGCTGAAGATACAAATTATACTTCTGGTCAACAAACAATTTATGTTGGTTCAAATAGTACTACTAACTTTACTGCAACTTTAACTTCTCCTTCAAGTAATGGTGATTATAGGTTTAGAATTATTGTAACTTGGGCTGGTGGAACTGCACCTGCTTATGATAGTTTTGTTGTTGAAGGTGCTGTTGAAAGTTCTGGTGGTGGAAGTAGTGGTGGTGGAAGTGGAATTACTGGTGGTGCAACACAAAAGGTTGTTTGTGATCCTCCTTACATAAGGCATGGGATTGAGTGTTGTTTAGATCAGAATAATAATACTGTTTGTGATGGGGATGAAGAAGAGGAAGAGAAAATAGAAGAGGTTGTTGAGGAAGGAGTAAAAGAATTAATTGAAATTATGGATGAAGGAGAAGAGATTAATCTTAAGATTATTCAAGAAGATTCAATTGAAACTTATCCTTTAGAGATTATTGATTTACAGTTAACTAGTGCAACTTTTGTGATTGATTCTCAGGAAGTTACTTTAAGTGTTGGACAGGGACAGAATCTTGATTTGGATGGTGATGGTTTCTTTGATGTGTTTGTTATGTTGGAGAAAGTTGAAAATGGTCAAGCTCATGTGCAATTTGAGGCTATTAGTGGTGAGATTAAAATTGAAGAGAGTGAGTTAGTTTATCAGGCACCTAGAGATCCAACTTCTAAAAATTTTAGTTGGATATATTATGTTTTAGGATTTATTGTTTTTATTGTAGTTGGAGTGTTTGTTGGAAGAAAAGTTATGCAGCATGAAGGTGTTTCTTTAAATTTGAGATTTATTAAAATTGAATTCCTTTATGGTTTTGAAATGGTTAAAGAGTTCTTTAGAAATTTACTTGAAAAAATGTTGTTTAAGAAAAAGAAGGCTGAGTCTTCTGAAGTGTTGTTGGGTAATGATGTATATAGTGCTGATGGTGAAACTGTTGGTAAGGTTGTTGAGATTGTTGTTTCAAAAAAGGGGTTTGGTGGTTTACTTGTTGATATGAGTGGTAAGAAGGTGTTGATTAAACCTGAACAGCTAAGGTCAGTGCATCCAACTGTTATATCTACACAACTTTATGATTTACTAAAGTAGTCATTGCTTATAATTTTCCTACACAAAATATTTAAGTGATTTAGTTTATGATTTTCTTGAGGTGATATTAAATGTCTGATATTGATTTTGACTTGGGTGAAGTGGTTCAGAACGCTTTTGGTAAAGCATTTGCACAAATTGCAGTAGATATTGAGAGAGAAGGTGAGGCTTATTTTGATAAGGCTGTTGAAGATTTAGATCCTAATTCTGTTGGGGCAACTTTAGGGTATCCTTTTTTACTGGGGATTGTTCAAAGAGCTGGTGAAAGGTATGGTCCTAAAGAAGAGGAAGGTTTATAAACCTCAGATTTTTCCTAGAAGTAAAGGATGGATGAGAATGTGGAAGCAGACTCATGCCGGGGATAAGTTTCTGGTTTAACATCTTAAAAATATAAAATGGCAAGAATGTATTCAAGGAAGAGAGGAAAGGCTGGTAGTACTAAGCCTGTAAATAAGGATAAACCTACTTGGGTTAGTTACAAGCCTGCAGAGATTGAAGCTTTGATTGTAAAGTTGGCTAAGCAGGATATGACTTCTAGTAAGATCGGTTTGGTTCTTAGAGATAGTTATGGTATTCCTGATGTTAAGCTTGTTACTGGTAAGAAGATTGTTCAAGTTTTGAAGGAGAAGGATCTTGCTAGGAAATTGCCTGAAGATATCACATTTTTAATTCATAAACATATCAGAGAGATGAAGCATTTTGAAGAGAATAAGCATGATATGGTTGCAAAGAGAGGATTGGGTTTGACTGAAGCTAAAGTTAGAAGGTTAGCTAAGTATTATAAAAATAAAGGAGTTTTGCCTGCAGATTGGAAGTATGATAAGACAAGGGCAAAATTATTAGTTGCATAAAATGGTACAGAAAAAAATTACTAAAAAATCTAGAATTTCAGTTAAGAAGAAGAGATGGTATAGTGTTGAAGCTCCTAAAGTTTTGAATAGTATTATTTTTGGTGAAACCCCTGCAAGTGATCCTGATTTGTTGAAAGGTAGAGTTTTTAATATTGCTTTGAGTGTTGTTAATCGGGCTGTTCGTGGGAATAATATTTCTGTAAGTTTCAAAACTGTTGAAGTTAAAGGTAATAATTGTATTACTGAGTTTGTTGGTTATGAGATGGCTGGTGGTTTTATTAAAAGGTTAGTTAAGAGAGCTAAAAGGAAAGTTGATGATTCTTTTGTTTTGGAGACTAAAGATAAAGTTAAATTTAGGTTTAAACCTATGTTGTTGATTAAAGCAACTGTTCAACATTCTGTTCAAACTTCTTTGCGTAAAAAAGTAAGAGATCATATGGCTAAATTGTGTAAAGAAAAAGAATATTCTGAAATTGTTGGTATGATTTTGCAAGGTAATTTGCAAAAAGAGCTTAGGTCTGAATGTAAGAAGATTCATCCTATGTTAAATGTGGATGTTCGAGCTTTGAGAAAGCTTTAGTTGTTTTTTTTAAATTAGTAATTTGTTGTAGTTGGCTTGCTATTTTTTGGCATAGAAAGCTTTTTAAGGATTTGATCTGTTTTTTAGAACATGCCTCAGTAGCTTAATGGTAGAGCACTTGACTTGTAATCAAGAGGTTGGGAGTTCAACTCTCTCCTGAGGCTTATTTTATTTTAAACAATAAACTTTAAATAGTTCTTTTCTATTAATTAATAAAAAGATGGTGTGTAATATGAAAAAGGTTGCTTTAATTTTAGCTTTTATGGTTCTTTGTAGTTTGGTGGTTTCTGCTGAGGAAGGGAAAAGTGGAAGTTATATTGGGAAATTAAAAGTTGAGAAAATTATGACTGGAGGTCCTACTGATAATGATGCTTCAACTTGGGATAATAATTATGTAAAAGATATGGAATTTGGGGATTTTGATGGAGATAGTGATGATGAATTAGCTTTTTCAATTTCTGAGAGTGACGAATTAGATAAAGGTGTTTTTGTTGTTGATTATTCTCCTTCTGAAATGTTTGGTAGTGGTATAAAATCTGGTTCTGGAGAAAGGAATTTTGAAGAAATTCTTTCTACTGGTAGTAGTTGGGATGATGGGGTTTATGCAGTTGATATTGTTTTTGGAGAAATTGATAATCGGCAAGCTGGTGAAGAACTTTTAATTACTGTTTTTACTAATGAGAATGATAGAGTTAGAGTTTATAGTGGTGGCCAAGGAGGTTTTCTGGGAAGTATTGTTGATTTGAATGATGGTTATTCTACAAGTGTTTCTTCTGGAGATTTAGAAGGTGATGGTGATGAAGAAATTATTGTTGGTATGAGTACTTCTTTAAATACTGTTGGAGATTGGTTTGTATATGATTATGGGAGTGCAGAGGAGGATTTGCTTTTTTGTGGTGGAGCTCCAACTTCAAAAACAAATGAATGTACTTCAACTGGTGTTGAATTTTCAAATTATTATACTTCAAAAATTGCAACAGGAGATTTTAGTAGATCTACTGGAAATGATGAGTTTGCTTTAATAAAAACTAGTGCTGAGGGGAATAAAGTAGTTGTTCTTCAAGGAAGTACTGAAGATGATATTGACGAAATATGTGAAATTAATTCTGAAGGTGATTTTTTGGATATTGCTTTCGGTGGTGAGGGTTGGAGTAATCCTATTTTAGGAGTTGTTACAAGTGATGTTTCAGATTCCTTAAATTTTTATTATGAAGCTTCTGGAAAATGTTTTGAATACTATGGTGGGGCCTTTACTTTTGATTTTGGTGAAGGATGGTTTGCAAATGGTGTTGAATTTGGTGATATTGATGGAGATAATATTGATGAATTTATTGTTACTGTTGATTATTTGGATTGGAGTTCAAGTCATCCTAGATGGTATGCTTATGATTTTTCTGAAAATAATTTAGAACTAATGTTTTGTGGAGGAGGAAGTTCTTCTTATGATTGCATGATTACTGATGATGAAATTCCTTCTTATCCTTCAGCTGTTGCAACTGGAGATGTTGATGGCGATGGAAAGGATGAATTTGCTATTGGTACTAGGGCAGAGATGGGAGATAGATGGTTTGTTTATTCTTATGATCCTGATGCTTCAATAATTGAAGATAAAGGAATTGAAAGTCTTGATCTTGCACCAATATTCACGATAGAACCAACTTTACAAACTCCAGCTTGTAGTGATGGTGTTGACAATGATGGTGATGGTGGTTATGATTTTACTGGTGGTTGTTTTGATGGTGAAATTATGGTTGAACCTTTAGAATGTGAAGTTGATTTGCTTTCATGTAATGAATATTGTAAAATAAATTATGATGCATATTATGTTAATGGTGATCCTGGTTGTGAAAGTAATGATGATACAACTGAAATGAATAGGTGTGGTGATAGAAGAGACAATGATTGGGATTTTACTGCTGATTTTACTGGTGGTTGTGATGTTGATCATGATTATGCAATTGATTATGTTTGTGGTTGTGATTTGGATCAAAATGGTTGGATTGATCCATTAACTGAAACTATGCAAAAAGAATTGTGTAATGGGAAGTATGGTTGTGCTGGACTGCCTCCAATAACAACACATTATGTTGTTAATTACACTTTAGATTGTGAAATTTTAGAAGGAAGATATTTGTTGCCTGATCCTGATTGTTCTGATCCGAGTGATGATTCTGAGAGGGATGAAGGTTATCAAGAGTATAGAAATATAGAAGAGGAGATGGAAAATCAAGCTGAAGCAGATAGTGTTTATTGTACTCCTGGTGATACTTTTGATGCAGGTGATGGATGTAATACTTGCACTTGTCTTCCTAGTGGTCTTGTAGCTGATGCATCGTGTACTATAATCTCATGTGGTGATTATACTCCTCCTCCTATGGCTGCTGCTGAAAATCCTGATGATTCCATGTGGATTAAGTTTTTGAAATGGTTTGGTTTGATAGCGTAAAGTTTTTATACTTATTATTCTATTAATTATTTATGAAAAGAGGGTTATTAGTTTTGTTTGTATTAGTTTTAAGTTTAAATTTAGTTTTAGCTTGTGTTGAAGATAGTGAATGTACTTCTCCAAGTGCACCTTTATGTTCTCCAACTGGTGCATGTATTAATGATGAGTATACTTGTTATGAAGATTCTCATTGTAATGACTATTATGATTATTATGAAATTTATGGAACTATTTGTGACAGTGATAATTATTGTATTGTAAAAGAAAAAATTTCTGCAAGTGCGTGTAGTTCTGATTCTGATTGTACTGCTTCAGGTTCTGGTTTGTGTTCTCCTGCTGGTGCTTGTATTGCTGATGCAAAAGGTTGTATTGTTGATGATGATTGTCCTTATTATTATGAATACTATGGGATTTATGGTGCAAGTTGCAGTTCTGCTGGAGCTTGTGTATATAGTGATGCTGTTTTTGATACTGAACCTTCTGAGTGTTTAGCTGATTTTGAATGTGTTTCCTTATATGGTGATGATTATGAATGTGAAGGAAGTTACTGTGCTACTTCTGGAACAAGTGCTGGGTTTGTTTGTGGTGATGGATTTTGTAAAGGTGCTGAAAAAAATGTGAACTCACCCTATTATTGTTCTGATGATTGTGAAACTGGTGAGGAAGGTGCTGTTTGTGTGACTAGATTAGATTGTGATCAGGATTTAGATTGTGTGAGTGGTGTTTGTGTTCAAGAGAGTGTTACTTCTAGTTCTTCTTCTTCTTCTGCAAGTACTGATTATGAATCTTCTTATTTATCTTGTGTTGATGAGTATGATTGTTATGAAGGAGAATTTTGTGTTGATGGTTATTGTGAGTTAGAAGAATTAAAAGTTTGTTTTGATGATATTGAATGTGATGAAGGTTATTTTTGTAGTTTAGAAGGGTATTGTGATTTGGCTTCAGAGGTTGCGGCTGACGAGGGTTTGGAATATTGTGATTCTGCTTATCCTTGTTCTGAAGGATTTTATTGTGATGAAGGTTATTGTATTGAATATATAGATACTGATGTTAATTTTGGTGCTGATAGTAGTTTTGGTTTTTTGAAAAGTTGGAATGAAGGTTTTGAAAGAGCTTTTGCTGTTACTAAAGAAGGTAATGCTAAAGTTTTAGAAAAGCAGATGAAAGAGAGGGAAAGAGAGTATAAACAAGCTCAACAATTGTGTGTTGAAACTGAAGATGAACAGTGTTCTAATTATATGAAAAGAGTTGATAGAAAGATGACAAAGACTGCTACTAAAAGTGAAAAGTTTGTTGAAAAAAATAAAGATAAAATGGATAGTGTTCAGTTTGAAAAATTAGAAAAAAAAGTGGGTGGAATGGTTGGTGGTGGTAGGGAAATGGCTATGAAAGCTAAAATGATTGAAGAGGTTGGTGAGGGTGATACAAGGTTTAAGGAAAGGTTGGAAAGTGATGTTGATGTTGTTTTTGAAAAGATGGAAATGGCTGGCAGAGATACAAGTAAAATGCAGTTTAAAGATAGAAAAGTTGAAAGTTTTGAGGGCGAGAAAATAGGTTTAGAAGCTAAGTTTGCAGAGAGAGGTGTTGGTACTACTCCTTTGAAAGCAAGACCTGAAGTTGCTGGTGATAGACCTGTTCGAACTGCTGTTGTTGATACTGACAGACCAACTCGAACAAGACCAGCTGTAGAATCTACTACTGATCGACCAACTCGAACTGTTGCTGATGGTACAACTTCAACAAGGCCTACAAGGACTACTGCTGATAGTGATCGACCTGTTCGAACTGCTACTGCTACTGCAGATCGACCTACTCGAACTGCTCCAACAAGAACAGCTACTACTGAACGACCAACTAGAACTTCTACAACTGCAGATTCAAGAACTCAACAACAAAGAAGGCCAAGAGCAACTGGTGCAATAACTGGATTATTTAGTTTCTTATTTTTTGCTGAATAGAAATGTTTTTAATTGTTAAAAAAATTAATTTTTATAAGGGCCTGTGGTCTAGTGGTATGACGTTTCCTTGACGTGGAAGAGGTACCAAGTTCGATTCTTGGCAGGCCCATCACAATAATCTTTTTATAGTTTTATTCTATTTTTTAATTATGGATTTTGAAAGAATTTTTTGGTTGGATGATTATCCAATATTTTTGCCTTGGTTGCAGAGAGGGTTGCATCCTGGTTTTTCTGAATTAATGCAAAGAACAACTCTTGCTTTTGATACTAATGAAGGTGCTGAAATTGTTGCTGATCAGGAATTTGATTTATATGTTTTGGATGCTGATGTTCCAGATGTGAGTGGTCCTGATAAAAATTGGTTGGGGAGATTTGTTGCAGATTTAGTTGAAGGTCAAAGAGTTGAAATAAGGGATTATGTTGGACATCCTGGGAGTGGATGTGATGATTTTGTTGCTTTTTATTTTGATCATCTTAAGGGTAAAATTCCTGAAGGTGCAAAAGTTGTTGTTTGTTCTGTTGCACAAGCTGCACAATCAAGTGCTTATTCAGTTGGTTTACCATTTTATGTAAAAGGGGTGGGAAGAAAGCATGGGATTGAAAGAAATGTTTGGCATGACATTAGGAAGAGATTTTTTTCAGGTCCTGTACGAGATGCTTTTGCTGATGGGCATCTTGGTGAGGATTTTTACACTAGAATTGTTGATGCTGGAGAAGATGGAGTTAAAGCTTGGGAAAAAGGTGATTTAGATGACCTTGTTCATAAATATCTCTTATAATTATATATTTTAATTATTTAATAACAAAAGCTATTTAAAGTAAAAAACCTTGAATTTTTATATGCAAAAAAGAGGGCAGGTTACTTTGTTTATTATAATTGGTATTCTTGTAGTTTCACTAGTTGTTTTAGGTTATTATTTTCGGGCTGAATTGTTTCAATCTGAATGGGAACAAGGGTTTGCTGATAGTTTAGCAATTCCAAGTCAAGCTGAAGAAGTGCATGAGTCTATTAGTGCTTGTGTTGAAGAATTAACTATTGAAGCTGTTGATATTTTAGGTATGCAGGGTGGTTATATTGATCTTCCTGATGATCCAATACCCTCTACTGTTTACAATCCTTTTTCAAATTCTTTAGAAATCTTTGAAGGTTCTGGTATGAAAACAACTTATTGGTTTTATGAAGCTTCTAATGCTGTGCAATATTCACAGATTCCTTTGAAAGAAGAGATGGAAGTTGAGCTTGGTGTTTATGTTGATGAAAACTTAGCTAGGTGTGCTTCAAACTTTTCTTTGTATGAAGAGTATAACATTTCTGCTGGTGATGTTTATACTGAAGTTGAAATTTTAAATGATGAAGTTTTGTTTACTGTTGATTATCCTGTTAAGGTTGCAGTGGATGAGTTTGTTTTTGAGTTTCCTTATTTTTATGAAAGTGTTGATGTGCCTTTGGGTGAAATGTATGAAGCTGCAGTTACAATTCAAATGAAAGAGAATGAAGATTTTTATTTGGAAGATATGGCTTATGATGTGATGTTCCTTCAAGAGGGTGTTCCAATGTCTGAAACTAATTTTGATTGTGATAAAGAAGAGTGGGATGTTGAAGAAGTGCAGGAAGAGTTGAAGCAAGGTTTGGCAAATAATATTCCTTACATTAAAATTGGTGGTTTAGATTATAGTATAAGTGATGAAGTTATGCAGAATTATTATGAGTGGGATGTGTTAGGTTCTGGGTTTAAAGAGTATAGTGCAAATTTGTTGTATTTTACTTCTTGGCCTTTTGAGATGGGTGTTTATCCAAATGAAGATGGTGTTATGACTTCTAACTCTGGTGGTGACTCTGGTATGATTGGTGCTGTGTTAAGAAGTTTGTTTTGTTTGAAGGATTACAAATTTATTTATGATGTTAAGTTTCCTGTTTTGATTACTTTAAGTGATGATGATACAGGGTATGTTTTTCAGTTTGCTACAATGGTTATAATTAATAATAATCAAGCTAGAACTAATGAAATTGTGTATGAAGATTTTGGTGAGGTTGAGAGTGATGCTATTTGTGATGAAGCTGTTACTCTAATGACTGTTTATGCTTCTGGTGTTGAGAGTGATGGTGGGCTTATTGATTTAGTTGATGCTGATGTTAGTTTTGAGTGTATAAACTATGTTTGTGATATGGGTATTACTTCAGGTAGAATTGGTGATGCTTCTCTTTATGCAATGTTCCCTGTTTGTTCTAATGGTTTTGTTGTTGTGAACAAAGAAGGGTATGTTGAAGGTAGAGAGATGGTTTCAACTTTTGAAGAAAGTACTGTTACTGTGATTTTAGAGCAGGAAGTGAATTTGAGTTATGATATTAAGGTTGTGGATGGTGATGGAAATACTAGAAGTTTGAAGAGTGATGAAACAGCTTACATTGGATTGACTGAACAGAGTACTGGTTATTCAACTAGTGTGTTTTATCCTGATGATGGTACTGGTGTTTTGGAGATTATTCCTGGAACTTATGATGTTCAAGGTGTAATGATGCAAGAGGGTGGGTTTGATATTAATGTGCCTGCGCAAACTTTGCAAAGTTGTACTTCAAATCCTGTGTCTGGGTTGACTGGAATATTTGGGATGGGTGAAAGTTGTGTTGATGTTGATATGAGTGACTATGAGCTTGATAGTGTGTTGAGTGGTAGTGTTGAGTTGGTGTGGGAGCCTAACAGGGCTGATCTTTATGATGCAACGCATGTTACATTTTACATTGCAGCGCCAATGGAAGTTGATAGTGCTGAAGATGTTGAAGAGGCTTATGCTTTGTATGAAGCTTCATTAGGAATGGTGGAACCTGAGTTAAGATGAATGTAAAAAGGTGGTTAGCAATATTTGTATTGGTTTTGTTAGTAAGCATGCCATTTGCTGTTGCTGATGATATTTCAGATGAAGAATTAGAGGCTGTTGCTGGTGAAAATTTAGATTGGGAAGATGAAGAAGAACAAAGGGCTTTGCAAAATTTTGAAGAGGATGATACTGGTGATACAATTCCTATTTTTGTTCGAAGTTATGAGCCTACAATTTTGACTTCTAATTTACTTGCTGATAATGATGTTCGAGTTTATGCGTTTCTTTCTGGTTTGACTGCTGGTACTTTAGTTAATACTTTGACTGGGTATGAAGATGGAACTGAACCTTTGTATGGTGGTATTGAAGTTGAAAAAGTTAAAGTTAAGCCTGCTGATATTCAAACAAAAGATGCTGTTCGTGGTGAGCCTAAGTATGTTAAGCCACTTGAGCAGGATTTGGATACTTTGGGTTATCTTGTGATTACATTGAAACAACAAGAGAATGAAATTGAAATGCCTGATGAAGTTAATTTGACTTTTAGTGCAGAGATTCATTTTACTGAAGCGCAAAGGTTGTTTACTTTGGCTCAAACTTATTTAGTTTTGCCTGAGGATGAGGATGTGGATGAGTGGGAGGATAAGTTGCAGTCTGAAGGTAGTAGGTATACTTTTTTTGGTGGAAGAGGAATTATTCGTGCTAAAGAGATCATGGATAATCAAGTTGATTTGACAATTTATAGTAACAAAGATTTGTTCTGGCCAATCATTGGTGCTCCTCGAGCTATTGCTGATTTAACTTTGAATGTTGGTGAAACTTCAAATTATTTTGACTTGGGTGATCTTGAAGAGGTTGCTTTGACTAATTCTAAGTTTAGGGTTAGGTTGGATTCTTTGAAAGATCCTGCAAAGGAAAGAGCTGTTGCTAGTGTTATGGTAGATGGTGATTCTTATCAAATGGTTTTGAATGAAGATATGTCTCTTTTCCCTGGTTCAACTTGGACTGTTTCAAATTTGTATGAACAAAGAGGAAGTGGTGGAACTGAGTATGTGTTGGAGATTAGAGATAAAAAAGGTAACAAGAAAACTATTACAACTGTTATGGGTATGTCAGGTGAGTCTACTGATTTGAATAGACAGTTTTATTCTTCTGCAAGGAGTGGAGATAGTATAATTTATACTGATAAAACAATTGATTCTGTTCCTGTGAATGAGTTGGATAGTGTGTTTAATCAGTATGGGGTTAGAGTTGATGTTACTAATGTTGCTAATGCTTTAGACTCTACAAATAGGTTTAATATGGTTGATGGGTATACTGTGAAAGAAGTTTTGGTTAGTATTTTGCCTGTTGGATATTTTTATTCTATTGATGGTGAAACTATTGTGATTGAAGAGTATGGGTCTGGTGATCCTTGTAATGATATTGGGTTTTATTATTTAGATGAGTTGCCTACTGTATTTGATGAGAGTGCTCAGTTGGATGATAATGTTTTGAATCAGTTGATTTGTTCTGCAATTGCTGAGTATAAAGTTTTGGTTGAAGATTTTAGTGATGAAGAAACTTTAGAAGGAGTTTCTTATCTGGATCTTGGTGAGGTTAAACTTGGTGAGTTGTATGAGTTGTTAGCTAGTAATTTTGATTCTGCAAATGATAAGATGGTTGCTAATGAAAAAGCTTTACACTATTACACTCGTGTTGATAATAGAGGACAGTATGTTGGTGATTCAGATATTAATGCTAAAGTTGTTGAGTTAATGAATACTATGTCTGGTGATTTTAGTTATGGTGAAGTTACTATTGATGATTCTGCAAGGCAAGTTCAAGTTAAGTTGTTAAGAATTGAACATGCTAGTGATGAAGAGTTAACTAGTGCTGTGATTAGTGACAATGGAATTAGTGAAACTTATTATGAAGGTGATTACTTGTTTACTTCTGCTGTTTATGATAATGGTGAGAATGTAAATTGGTTGATTAGTAGTATTAAAGATGATTATGTTTATTTTACTAAAGAGGTTCTTGAAGATGCTCAAGGGTATAGTTCTAGTAAATCTAAAGATAGTGTTGCTGAGGGTGGGACTGCTACATTGAGTAGTCATCAAATTCAAATTAAGGATATTGATGTTAAGAAGGAAGTGCATTTGACTATCATTCCTGGTTCTGGTGAAACTTTGAAAAGTAAAACTAATTTTTCAATTCATATTCCTATTGAGCAAAGAGCTTTTGAATTGAACCCTGAACAGATTGATGAAAAGTTAGAGAAGTTTAAAAGTTTGAAAGAGAAGTTAGAGAAAACTGTTGACTTTTTGGATAAGCTTGTTACAAATTGGAATAAGGTTTGTTATGCTGTGTTTGCTTTTGTAACTTTAAAGAGTAGTTTTGGTTCAACTTCTGCACAAGCTCGTGGTGATGCAATCTCTGGACCTGATGGTGCTAGTGGTTGGCAGTCTTATTGTCATGAAAGAAGTAGTGGGGATTATTCTACTAGAGAGTATAATACTTATGATGAGTGTATGTTGGATCATTCAAGTGATATTGAAAATGATATGGATGCTTATGGACAGGCTAGGGATGATGCTGATGCTGGGATTTATGGTAATTGGGAAAGTGATTTGAGTGGTAAGTTTAATGGGAGTTTGGAGGATTGTGAAGAGTATGTTGGTGCTGGTGTGTTTATGTCTGATGCTACAAAACAAGAATATCAAGCTTTCTATGGTGCACAAAATAGGTTAAGTGCTGAGATGCAACCGGGGAATGAACAGTATCTTAATGATTTAACAACTGGTTATGGTGGGAATAATTTAGATCAAAGAACTACTGCTTGTATTGCTGCTTCTGAAGCTTTAGAAAATGCTGATGGTTTGGATGAGGATGCTAGAGAAAATATGTTTAACGGTATTTATGAACAACATGTTTCTGGTGGTGAACTTGATGTTGATGTTGCAGGTTATCCAATACTTAATGATATTGTTACATTTGAAAAAAAGTGTGAATCTGAAAGTGCGACAATAAGGTCAGCAGGAAAGATATTTACTGGTTCTTCAACAAGAGATAGAATTGTTTATACTGATAGTGGTTCTTCAGTCGAAGTTAGTGTTATGAGTACTATTGATTTGAAAACTTATTTAACTGAATGGAAAGCAACTTATACTAAAACAAGTGCTGGAAGTTGTGAAGGTTATGATGGAATTATAACAACTATTGATACTCAGCTTGCAGCTTTTGATTCTGCAGTATTACAAAGTGCTTCAGTAGTTAGTCAAGAGCTTGCTACTAGAAGTGGACAGAAGTTGTATATAACATCAACTAAAGAAGTTATTTTCATGGGAGAGGAAGCATTTAACTCTGGTGAGTTGAGACAAACCTGGGCTGATGATGCAACTATTGAAATTTGGGGAACTGGTGAATTTTCTGGAATGCCTTATTGTTTGCCTCATGAAGATGGTAATTTTGTTAAGATTGAAGAGTATTCAAAAACAAATGAAGCTAGTAGGTTCTCTGTTTGGAATGTTGGTGCTGATGGAAAGTTATGTACAACTGATGATGTGCAAGTGCATCATGAAACGGAAATTAGTTTGAGTACTACAATGTATAATGAATATGTTTCACATATACATCAGTTTGTAAGAACTGAGTTTAATGAAAATACTAGAGTTACAATTGATAATCATGATTTTCCTGTAAGTAGTGGAAAATCTTCTGGTGTACAAACTGGTAGTGTTGCTGGATGTTATGAAGTTATGAATCCTAGTGATTGTAAATTGTTGTTTACTGTTTGTGATCCTGTAATGTGTCCACCATCAAGGTTTAACTTGGGTGGAAGATGGTATGTTGATGATGTTGTTCAGAGTGGGTTTGTTGGATCTGTTGTTCTTCCTCAAGGAAGTGGTGATCCTGTTCCTATTTGTTTAACTGGTGTACTTGCTAGTTTGAAGTTCTGGGAATCACAAGTGGATGGAATGGTTCAATGTTTAGAGACAGCAAAGTTCGATGGTGAGTATGTTGGAATTTGTGATAGTATTTATAGTTTGTATATGTGTGAGTTGTTTACTAGAGAGATAGTTGCAATTTTCCAGGGTAGTGGTGGAATACTTGATTTCCTTGGTGGTAAGATGTTTGGTGCTGGTGATCAAGCTGGTGGTGGAGAGTTCTTCCAGTTTAAAGAGAATATGGAAAATGTGAAATCCTCATTTACTTACTTTACAACTGAATATTCTAACCAAGCGTTTGCTGCATTTAGAGGAAGAAGTATGCAAGAGGTTGGTACTGAAATTTGTAAGCAAGCAATATATGCTAAGACTCCTTGGTTTGGAGATTTTATTGATCAAATTGCAACACCTGAAGATCCTACTCAGTTTACTGGACATATGACTGTTAAACCTTATTCAGAAACTTTAGGACAGAGTGCTTACCAAGTTTTCTATCATATCTATGCTGGTGATAATGCTAACATTGATAGGGTTGTTTATTCTGTTTATTTGAGAAACTCTTTGACTGGTCAGACTTATGGTTTGACTAGTGAATGTGGTGGTACTAGTGGTACAATTGAGAAGGCTGGAATGGCTGATGAAACTATGGACTGTGTAACACAGAGTGGGTTTGATGAGTTATGTATTACAATTAATGGTCAAGAACAGTGTGGCTTTGGAATGGTTAGTACTTCGTTTGCATTGGATTATATGAAAGATAGTTTAGTTGCTGGAGAGGTATTAAAAAATATTTCTAGTGCTGAACAGTGTTATCCTGATGCTGCAACTATGAGTCCTGCTTTGAATGATGTTTCTAATGCAAATGTTGGAGGAGCTTCTTTGTTGCCTTATGAATTTGGTGCTTTGTCTACTGGTGTGCAAAGAGTTTGTAGTGTTGATAATCCTGGAAAGGGTCAAGGAATTTCTGGTGATTGGGGAATGATTGGTACTTGTGATTATGATGATGTTGGAAGGTTCCTTGGTTATTGTTGGCTTAACTCAGGTAGTTTTAGTATTAGGGATGCTGAGAAAAATGAAATTGTTGCTGATGAATTAGCTGAAACTAATTGGGACTTGAGTAAGCAAGCACTTGGGTTGGATAGTTATTTGACTGATGAAGAAAGTTCTTCAGAATTTACTAGGTTGTTGGCTGAGCATAAAGATGAAGAGAAAAGAAATTGTAAAAATGTTGTTGATTTAATTCAAAAATGGGGTGTGTTTATTGAAGATACAATGAGTTTTGAGTATGCTGCTGCTGGTCAGTATTCTCTTGCAGAAGCAGTGTCATTTGTTCCTGGTGCTTGTGAAGTTAAAGGTAGAGGGGATATTGAATACACTGGATTAAAAATATCTCAGGGCCAGTCTGATGAAGAGGATGTAACTAATGATTTATTGTTTGTTGTTGATGTTGGTGATGAATTTAGATTTGAGTTTACTAATTTGTTAGCTAATGATAAAGCTTACATAGGTGGCAGAGAGTGTGAGGAAGATAGTGGTAAGGTTATTTGTGGTTATACTGCAGGAAGTAGAGATGATGAAGTTGAGTTGCTTGTCTTGGATAGGTATGATAGTGAGTTGTTGAAGAGGACTTTGTCTTTTAGCACAGAAGAGCTTGAGGAACAAATTGTTTTTGATTGTGAATCTTGTGGTGATGGTTGGGTTAGTTTTTGTGGTGTTGATAGTTGTCATGATGTTGGTAGTACTTGTTATTATGTTGAGAAGAAGTATTCTGTTGATGATTATTGTTATTCTTGTAAAGATGCTGATGAGTGTACTGATTTAAGTGATGATCAAGAGGGGTGTGAGTCTGAAATTTGTACTAGTCAGTTTGGTAAAGTTTGTAGTTATAGTGGTGGTGTTTGTAGTGAGGTTGGTGATTCTAGTGGTTCTAATGATGCTAGTGCTAGTAGTTATACTGCTAATCAAAAATTAATTGTTCAGAAAATTTGTGAAGTTGCTGATGAATTGGGTTTAGATGCTGAAGGAAAAAAACTTGCTTTGAAAGTTGCTCAACAAGAATCAAGTTTTAAACATTGTGATGATAGTGGAATTGATTGTGATTCTCAAAGTGAAGTTTATGGAAGTTCTACTAATGATTATGGTGTAATGCAGTTAAACTTAGGTTCACATGGTGATTGGTTTAATAGTGGTGGTGCAATTTTAACTGAAGCTTCTACTAATGGTAAAAGTTGTTCTTCTGGTGATAATGCTTATGATATGGAGTGTAATATTATTTTAGGTATTGGTCATTTGGTATATAGAAAAGATCAGTATGAAGATGGTAATGAATACTGTTGTTATAGTGGACAATCAGGGAATAAAAAAACTTATACTGGTTGGGATGCTGGGTTAAGAGGTTATAATGGTTGGCCTTCTTGTGATAGAAGTGTTGCTTGTTCTGGTGATCCTAATTATGTTGAAAATGTTAATGCTCAGGATGTTGATGAATTGTATAACTCTTATTGTGGTGGTTCTGAAGGAGTTTTTAATGTAGTGGTTGTAGATATTGATTCAGTTGAATGTACTGGTGATGGTTGTATGTTGACTTCTGAAGCTTATGAAAAATTGTTAGTGGCTGAAGAAGAGTTTGAAGATGTGGGTTATAATATTAATGTTATTTCAGCTTATAGGAGTTATGATGATCAATTATACTTTTGGGATTTGTATCAAAGTGGAAATGGGAATATAGCTTGTGACCCTGGTACTGATGGAAGTGGTTGTCCTCATGTACAGGGGGGAGCTGTAGATATCCAGTATTATGATTCTGATGGTGAATTGCATTCTATGGATTCTAGTAATGAGTTGACTAATATTATGTATGAGGTTGGTTGGGTAAGATATAGTAGAGAAGCTTGGCACTTTGAATATGGGACTACAATGTGGGAAGGATTTAAAGAAGATTGTGAAAGTGGTGGTCTAGAAAATGATGATGATGTAAGAATCTTAGGAAGTTCTAGAGAAGGAATTTGTTCTGCAGTTGTTTCAAGTTAAAATAATTCTTTTTTAATAGCGATATTAATTTAAATGTTTAGATCTTTTTTTCTAGTATGAAGTGGAGACCTTTTTTGTATGATGTTGTTGCCTTGGGATTGGCTTTCTTATTAGCTGTTTATGTTAAAATGAAAGTTGGAATTTTGATGGGGCAGATTGAAGAGTATACTGTCCAGTTTGATTCTTTGAATTTGACTGATAATACTTATGCAACTTTGATGCAGTTTGAAACTTTGGTTCAAAGTTTTTCTGGCCTTGTTTACTTAGCTTATTTTTTTATCATTATAGTTTTGCCATTGGGGTGGTACTTGTTATTTTTGCTTTCACAAGGAAGAACATTTTCTATTTTGTTGGATAAGAAGTTTAGTTTGAGATATTTTTTAAAATATTTTTTAGTTGGTTTGCCTTTTGTTGTAGTCCTTGTTTACATTTTGAATAAAGTGTTTACTTTGTTATTGTTTTCATTTAACTCTTGGTGGGATTTTTTAAGTCTTGCTGTGTATTTAATTTTGATTTTTGTTATAAGTTTTGTATGGTATACTCTTGGTGTGTTGTTGGTTAAGAAAAGTGTTATTAAGAGTTTGAAAGGATTTAGATTATTGGTTAGAAAGAGATTTGTTAAGGTGTTTGTTCCTTTCTTGGGTTTGTTTGTTTGCTTTAGTCTTGCTTTGGCTTTGTTAGGAGTTTTGTTTGTTAGGAGTATTACTTCTAGCTTTTTTGGGTTTGCTTGGGTTGGTATGGTGCTTGGAGTTTTGGTTTTAGTGTTAATTCTTGGGTTGATTAGAGAGAAGTTTGTTAAGGCTATATATATTAGATAAATAACTAATAAGGGGGCTGTAGAAAGGTTTAAATAGGAGTTCTGCATCCATTGTTTTTATGAAAACTAACAATATAAGTGGTGATTGTATTCATCGATGGCTTTGTTAGTTTGAACTTTCTTGGAAAATTTTATAAGTGGATGAATATTTTATTTACATATGACACCGGTAGTTTAAACTTTAAGGGTTCGCCCTTTGGGGAATATTGGTTAGAATTTGGGATTGTGGATCCCGAGACGCGAGTTCGACTCTCGCCCGGTGTCCTTTATATTCAAAGAGGTGGACAATGAAAATACTAAATGCTAAAGGAACAAAGGATTTCTTGCCTGAGGAAAAAATCTTAAGGCAGAAGATTGTTGATCAGTTAAGAGAGATTTTTGAGTTGTATGGTTATTCTCCTTTAGAGACACCTTGTTTGGAAAGAATGGATGTTTTATCTGCAAAGTATGCAGGTGGTGCTGAAATACTTAAAGAGTGTTTTCAGTTGCGAGATCAAGGTGATAGAAGGCTTGGTTTGAAGTATGATCTGACTGTTCCTTTTTGTAGGGTTATTGCAATGAATCCTCAGTTAAGGATGCCTTTCAAAAGGTATCAGATTGAGAAAGTGTTTAGAGATGGGCCTATTAAGTTAGGAAGGATGAGAGAGTTTTGGCAGTGTGATGTTGATGTGGCTGGTTGTAAGTCTATGCTTGTAGATGCAGAGATGGTTGCTATTGCTTCTGATTTTTTTAAGAAGGTTGGATTGAAAGTTGTTATTAGAATAAATAATAGAAAAGTGTTGGATGCAATGATGGAAGAGGCTGGTGTTGAAGAGGGTAAAAGAGATAGTGCGATTTTAACTTTGGATAAATTGGAAAAGATTGGTGAGGAAGGTGTTAAGAAAGAGTTTGAAGAGAAAGGTATTGATGGTGAAAAAGTTTTAGATATTGTTAAGCAAAAAAGTTTGAAAAATAATGAAGGGTTGGATGAGTTGAATGAGTTAGAAGATTTTTTGAAATTGTTTGGAGTTAGTGATTATAAAATTGACTTTACTTTAGCTAGAGGTTTGGCTTATTATACTGGAACTGTTTTTGAAGTGCAGTGTAAAGAGCTGGATAGTTCTGTTGCTGGTGGTGGTCGATATGATAAAATGATTGGTGGTTTTTTGGGTAAAGGTGAAGTGCCTGCTGTTGGAATTAGTTTTGGTTTGGAACCGATTTATGAAATTTTGAAAAGGAAGGAAAAAGTTCGTAAGTCTGTTACTGAAGTTTATGTTATTCCAATAAAATGTTTTAATGAAAGTTTGAAGATTGTTAAGGAGTTGAGGGTGGCTGGTGTTAAGTGTGATATTGATTTGAAAGGTAAAAGTATTTCTAAAAATTTGGATTATGTTAACAAGATGGGTATTCCATATGCTTTGGTAGTTGGTGAGAATGAATTGAAAGCTGCCAAGTTTAGTTTGAAGAATATGGAAACTGGTATTGAAGATAAGTTAGATGTTTCTGGTGTTGTTGAGAAACTTAAAAGTTGTGATTGTATTCATCATTAAAAAAGATTTTTCTAAAAAGTCAAGCAGACTTAAAATGCAGGAGAAAGTAAAATGAAAGTAACTGAGGCTAAGGTGCAGAGCACTGATTGTATTCATCGACGTAAGAGATTATTTTGTTTTAAATGAAAAAAGAACTGCTATTGAAGATAGAGTTTTTCTTGGTAATTTGGATAATGGCAGGCCAATAACTTTCTATAATTGGGAATGTCCTATTAGAACTGATTTGAAAGTTGCAGGAGATTTAGAATATGAATGTGATTGGGTTGATGATGTTGAAAAAACTAGGATGGTTAAATTATCTGAATTAGAAAGAGAGTTTGTTGAAAGAGTCATTTTGCCTTTGAGGCAAGATGGAATCAAAGTTAATTATTATAAATTTTTAGCTGATACTAACCCTTTGATTTTGTATCCTGCAACTGTTGATAGTGATACTAAAAGAAGGCAGGTTAGTAGGTTTATGACAAATTTTTCTCAACAACTACAAGACAAGGCTGATGAGATTTCAAATGGTGTGATTAGAGTTTTCCCTTTTTCTAAAATTCTTTGTGAGTTTAATAGGGAGTATATGGAAGTGTTTAATAGAGTTAAGTATAGTTTTGCTCTTAGGAGAGATAATGTCCCTGAAACTCAATATTTAAGAAAAAATAAATTTAAGGGTGAATTAGACGAATTATTAAAACATACTGGAGTGAATGAAATGGATGAAAGACTAATAGAACTGGGGATAAGGACCATTAGTAGTTATGCTGCTGAAGAATATGTTATTAGGACGGCCTTATCTCGTGAAGCTTGGTTTCAAAATCCTGTTGCAATACCAAATGAGGCAATGTTTACATTTCCTGTTTTAGCTAATTGTTATTTAGGAAATAAGAATAGAGGTCCATGGTTATTTGTTTTGTATGAAGGAGGTAGAAGATGATATACTTTAGTTGGGAATGTCCACCAAGGGTGTTGAAGAATGGTAAGTTAGATTTTGATGTAGATTTAGCTAAAATTTTTAATGGTGAAAGATTAGATGAATTTACAGAACTTCCTAAGTTTATAGAGTTTAAGGAGATTGAAGAAAAGTTTGTTGGTAAGAATTATGTTAAAATTATTGCTGATACAAATGCATCAATTCTTGCTAAACAAAATTTTTCTTTTAAAAAATATAAAGAAGAATTGCAAAGAAGATGTAAATCAAAGGTTGTTTTGTTTTCAGAAATTGTTGACATGAATCAATATAAGAAAAAGTTTGAATTGGTTTATAGGGATTTTTGGGACCATGTTAGTTTGAAGGAATTTTTAGAGATAAAATCTTATTTGAAAGAGCATGTAGGGTTAGATGATGATGATTTTGTTAGAAGAGTTATTGTGTCCTATATTGTTGAAGGCTTTTTAATTCCTTATGATGTTTGGGTAAATTTTGATGAACCAAAGGTTCTTGCTGAAATGACAAATAGAATTGAGAAAAGAATTAAGATCCTTTATTTTTGAAGGGTTAGTATAAGCTTTGACGGCTATGTTTTGCTTTTAGAAATATGCTTTTTTAGGTCGCTATGGATTTCATCTAATTTTTTATTTAGTTCATCAAATTCAGGTTTAATCTCTTTTAGCATTTTTGAACTTCTTATAGTTAATATATAACAAATAATTAATAGAACTGTTGTTAAAATGGATACAATTAAGTTTATTATTTCAATTTCCATAATATTATTATACTTCTTTAAGTTTAAATATTTTGTTAAAAAAAGATCTGCACGGGACAGGGTTCGAACCTGCGTAGACACTAAGCCACTGGGTCCTAAGCATAGCCAGACATTAATTACTTAACATCTTCCAGCCCGTTTGACCGCTCCGGCACCCGTGCATGGGAATCTAGCATTGATACTTTCTAGTTTCTTACTGTTTCGTAATCTGAAGGTATTTAAAAATTTATCTATATTGTCTTTTTTAATTCTTATTCCATAATAATATTCATTATATTTTTTGTTTAACCATTTTTCTTTTGAAGAAATTATTCCTTTTTCTCTAAGTATTTGTATTGTATACTCTTGGAAATCTTTTGTTTTTGTTGAAAAACCTATTGTATTCCCTCTAAATCCTCCATCAGTATCAAAATATCCAGCTATAAATTCAGATTTTAATGAATTAGGCCAATTTCTCATTATTTTAGGAATTTTAACGTCTCTTGTTTTGGGACCTTTGTGTGTTTTGAGGTTTTCAGTTAAAAAAAGGTATAGTTTTTTATTTCTAATTTCTAAAATACCACTCCTTTGTTTGTTTTTTCTTTTTCTAGTTCTTACTTTTGATTTTGTTTTTATTATTGTTTTAAATATGGGCAATATTATCTCTTCTAAAAAATTTATATCAGTCAATTCAAAACTAATTTTATAATCTCTTGATAAATCTCTTTTGGATTTGGTTCCATCTTTAATATAACCATCACCATAAATAGTTCCAATTAAATAAACAAAATCTTTGTTTAACTTCATAAGATTATAGAGTTTTTATTATTTAATAATCTTTGTTATATAATTTAAAATTAAGAAAAAATTACTTCTTTTGCCAAGTATACTTTCTTATTTTCGCAGTTTTACCATAGCCACAGCTAGAGCAAACTCCTTTAATTTTGTGGTAAGATGCTTTCCCACATCTTCTACATCTGATGTGAGTAGTCTTACCTGATTTCTTTCCTTGTGAAGGTGTTCCTTTTGTCATTTTTATGCTGGAGAAATTAGTACAATTGTGTCACCACGAACAAATGTTGTACCAAGTTTTCTTTTCATTTCACCATTTTCCCATTCTTCTGCTTCTGCTAGAACGGTATTAATATGAATATCAAATGCCTTTAAGTTTCCAATTAATTGTAACTTATTTTTTAGTTCTACTATTACTCTTTTTCCTCTTGCCTGATTCAATGCGTCCAAGGGTCTTTCTGTTTCAACCATGTTTAAATCCTCCTTAATGTCTATGAAAAAAAGGTTATTGTTTTTAAAGCTTTCTAATGGCAAGCTATATATATAAGTGGTTTTTTAATTTGTTTATGTCAGATGTTTATATAGATATGTTCGGTGGTATTGGTGGTAAAGCTAGCAGCCGGTATCAACAAAGATTGCAAAGGAGATTTGAAATGGATAGTAATAGATCTGATGCAATGGAAGAAATTTTTGATATGATGCTTGAAAGGCCTGTTGTTCATTCAGAGGCTGATTCAGATTCAATATTAGATGATTATATGGCTAGGTTGGCTTTTGAAGAAATTCCTCAACATGTTGTTGATACTGTTAATGAAGGAATGGGGATATCCCTTGCAAGAAAAATGTTACCTTTTAGGTTCTTATTAGATAGGCCTTAACCCAAAAGTTTTTAAAGTGCTATTTTTTTGTTATAGGTATGGTTTTAACATCACAAAGATCAAAGAGACAATCTACTGGAGCTAGATATAAAGCTTATAGAGGTAAGAGAGTTTTTGAAATTAGGAATAGGCCTATGCTTACTAAGATTGGTGAAAGAAAAGTTAAAGTTACAAGAATTGCTGGTGGTAGTGTAAAGAAAGCTCTTATGAGTGACAAGCTTGTTAATGTTTTTGATCCTAAGAAAAAAAAGTATTCTAAAGTTGAAGTTAAAACTATTCTAGAGAATGCAGCTAATAGGCACTTTGTAAGAAGGAACATTGTTACAAAAGGTGCTGTTGTTGAAACTCCTTTGGGTAAGGTTCGAATTACTTCTAGACCTGGTCAAGAAGCTGTTTTGAATGGTATTCTTGTTTAAAGCTTACTATTTGTGTGTTTTAGAGGGTATTTGGCGCTTTGAATGCAAGCTCAAACCGAAAAGTTTATAAATGATGAATTAAAACTGTTTATAAAGATTGTTGTTGGGGGTTCTATATAAAAAATGGCACAAATAAAAAAATGTCCGGAATGTGGAAACACAAGATTAATTGTTCATGCTGATAAAGGTGAAGTTACTTGTAGAAAGTGTGGTTTGGTTATTGAAGACAAAATGATTGATTTTGGTCAGGAATGGAGAGAGTTTGATTCTGATGATGCTAATAAAAGAAGGAGAACAGGTGCTCCTTTGAGTTATACTAAATATGATAGAGGTCTTGGTACTGATGTTGGTCAGAAGCAGGATATCTATAAGTTGGCTGGGAAAGGTAAAAATAAGTTTTTTAGATTGAGAAAATGGCAGTATAGAATATCAACTGCTATTGAGAGAAACTTGAAGTTGGCTCTTGCTGAGCTGAAAAGAGTTGCTTCTTATTTGAAGTTGCCTAAGAGTGTTGAGGAAGAGGCTGCTCGTATTTATACTTTAGCTGTACAGAGAGGATTGGTTCGGGGTAGGTCAATGGAGTCTGTTGTTGCTGGTGCTTTGTATGCTGCATGTAGGCGTCATGAGGTGCCTCGTACTTTAGATGAGTTGTCAGAAGCTTCTGGTATTGATAAGAAAGAGATTGGTAGAACTTATAGGTTTGTGACAAGAGAGTTGCAGATTAGAATTTTGCCTTCAAATCCTATTGATTATATTCCTCGGTTTGCTAGTGCTTTGCGTTTGACTGCTGATACACAATCTAAGGCTGTTGAGATTTTAGAGATGGCTCAAAATTCTGAATTGACTTCTGGTCGTGGACCAACTGGAATTGCTGCTGCTTCACTTTATGTTGCTGCTCTGATTAACAATGAGAAGAGAACTCAGCGAGAGGTTGCAGATATTGCTGGTGTTACTGAAGTTACAATTAGAAATCGGTACAAAGAGCTTTTGAAAAAGTTGAATCTGAAAGATCAGATTAAGAAAGTTAAAAGGGATGAAGAGTAATTTTTCTTTATTTTTTTAGTGTTCTAAAGGCTTATATAAGAGAAGTTTATTTTGGTTTTATATGGTAGCTCCGGTTGAATTAATTGTTGATGATGAAATTGTTTTAAGGTTGTATACTTTAGAAGATGTTGATGTAATATTTGATTTAATTGATAGAAATAGGGACCATCTTAATCAATTTGCTGAGGGTACTTCTGATAAGTATTTAACAAGGGAGTCAGTTGTTGAAAGTCTTGTAGATCCTCCAAAACCAGAAAAATTAAGGTATGGTATTTGGGTAAATGATACTTATGTTGGAACTGTTAATTTAACTCCTTATGCAATTAAACAGGCTGAAGTTGGTTGTTATTTGGGTCAAGAGTTTCAAAGGCATGGATATATGACTCGGTCTGTTAATTGTTTGGTAGATTCTGCTATTAATGAAATGGGTTTTGAATTTGGAGTTGTAGCTGAAGTTCATATAGATAATACTGCTAGTCGATCTGTTTTAGAAAGGTGTGGTTTTCATCAGTTAACTAATGGAGAAGTTTTAGAACATTTATTCTATGGTAAGGGTGAGTTGCCTTTGGGTGAATAGGGTTAGTATTTGTTTTGACAACTGTTTTATTTATTATATTTTTTAATCCAATAATCAGTTTCTTTTTTTGTGGCTTTTCGGATTAAATGCGTATAATCCTTCACCTTTAATTTTTCTGTTTTAATTGGTTTGATTGCAACCAGTGATACAAACTGGTGTTTATCTATTTGGGTTTGTTTAAATGTTTTAATGGGTAAGTGATATACATAAATATATTCTTGTTTTGGATAATTACCATAAATTCTTGCATTCAATTTACCTTGTTGATATTCATCTATGCTTCCACCCATTACATCTTCACAACCAAGAATAGCCATCACAATTGCTAAATCTTTTCTATCTGTTGCATAAACTCCCAATTGTTTATTTTCGGGTCTTTCATCGGAATCATCTCCTTGTGAAGGATTTAATTTATCGCCAATTAATTTATTTGGACTTCCATGATAAAGAATTGTTAATTTATCCATATAAATACATGAATTTAAATCATATATAAATACTACGAAAGAAAAACTACTTGGTTCTATTTTTTAGCCCAAAATATTTTTTTATCTTTTTTGAGCTACCTTTTCTTTATTTTGTTTTTTGACCATAATATATAAAATTTCCCTTTATTTTTTATAAGTTGATTAAAATTGCCTTGTTCAATAATAGTTCCTTTTTCTAAAAATATAATTTTGTCCATATTTCGTAATGTGGATAATCTGTGTGCAGAAACAATTAAAGTCTTTTTCTTTAACATGCTTAAATTATTTTGTATTTTTCTTTCAGTATTAAAATCTAAGTTTGAAGTTGCTTCATCTAGGATGAGAATTTCAGAATCTTTATATAATGCTCTAGCAATTCCAATTCTTTGTTTTTCACCCCCAGAAATTCTTGTGCCTTTTTCTCCTAATATTGTTAAATCTTTCTTTGGTAGTTTACTAATCACCTCATTAGTTAGTGATGTATTTAAAGACATCTTATATTTTTTAAGATTATTATTTTTTGAAGAAATTTTAATATTATCTTTAATACTTAAATTAAATAATTCTACATCTTGAGGGACATACGAAATTTTATGCAAAAGAGATTCTCTTTTAATTTCTTTAATTTCTTTATTGTCGAACAAGATTTTTCCTTTTTTTGGGAGATATAATTTTAAAAGAAGTTTAAAAAATGTGGATTTCCCGCTTCCCGAAAATCCAACAATCCCAATTTTTTCTCCCCTATTTATTTCTAGATTAAAATTTTTTAATATTGTTTCTTTTTTATTATATCCAAACGAAATATCTTCAAATTTAATTTTTTTCCAAGTCTTGAGATTATGTGCTCCTTCCTCTTTAACTTCAGGTATACTTCTTAGCAATTCCATCATACGATTAAAACTAGATTTTATATCAATTACTGTATTTGATTCTAATGAAACCATTCCGAGAAAATTATGAAGTTTTTTGAAATAGTCTATATAAACCACAAAAATCCCAATTGCTAAAACCCCTTTAGCGATATCTGTTCCTACTAAGAATAGAAATAACCCAAAAAATATACTTTGAGTAAATGTAACCACAAACCATTTTCTTGTACTCGCCATTCTTCTTGCATTTTTTAATCTAAAAATCTTATCCTCTAATCCAAAAATTCTCTTTTGGGAATGGGATTCCATCCCTAATGATTTGATTGTAGAAATTGTTGAAGAAATTTCAAAACTACTTCCTAATGATTCTTCCTTAGCTTTTTTTAGTTTAAGAGAGATATCAGCCATCTTTTTATTAAATTTTTTTTCTAAATATAAATAGGTAAATAAAAATACTCCTGAAAGAAGAAGATATTTTAACCCAAAGAAAGCGAATACTGCCAAAACACCTAAAGTTGTGATAATCTGCCCCATTCCTTTATGGATATATAAGCCCATAAGTTTTTGAAAATCCTTTTCTCCAGAGTTGATTTTCTCAAGTTTATTTCCTGTTTTTTCCTTGTCTTGCCAAGCTAAATTCCCTGAAATTATTTTTTCAAATGAATTTACTTTTAATTCATTTTGTATTTTGTTTGAAAGAATCTCTAATTTATATTTTGAAAGACTAATTAAAGAATATCCAAACATTGTTGAAATGAAAAATCCCCCTAATAAAAGATAAAAATAATTTAATTCTTTTGTTCCGTCAACAAAGAAATTTATAATTTCTGCCAAAATTAATGGAGGGATTAATCCTATCAAAATACCCAATGTTAAAATAATTGAGAAAAATATAAATCTAGGTTTATGGTTACCAATAAAATGGAATACATCTTTCATAAATTGAGTATATGAATACCTCTCCATATTATAAAAATAACTTTGGTTATTTATTAAGTTGTTGTTTGGGTGTTAAATCTTTTTTGAAAAGTAAACTATATTTTCTTTTTTGAGAATTAACTTTTATAACTTAACAATTTAAAGGAATTAACTTTTTAAAATAGAACAAAAATCAAGAAACTAGATTTAATCTCCCTTAATGTAGAATTTATCCTTTAGCCCGCAAAGCTTTCTTTTTTTCTTTTGCTTTTTTCTTTGCTATTTTTTTTTCTAGCTTTGGCCAGTATTCCTGAGAAACAATGTAACCTTTGCAATTTTTTGCACCACAGCAACATTTGTGATCTTCATAGTTGTCAATGTCATAACCATAATCGTAGTTTAACTCTTCCCCTTTCTTGATATCTTTTAATGCATAGACCCAAATGTGTTCATCTTCAATTTCAATTTCACAGTTTGGATCACAACAGTGGTTAATGAATCTTGCAGTGTTATACTCAACATTGCCATCAATATCATATCTTTTGTTAATTTCAAACAAGTAAACAGCACCTTTTTTCTTGTCTTTTATAGAATTTTCAATCACTATGTCTGCTCTTATCTCTGATTCTCTTTTTGTAATCCTTTCACCAACATACTCTATAATTTTTGTTTTTTTTGGTATGTCTTTTGCTGCAAATATGCCTTTGTTGTGAACTTTAGATGTCTTCACTATTATCCATTCTGATGTTGTTGGTTCCATAATTAGTCTTTTGCATATTTTTTTATTTATATTTGTTTCTATTATTTCACAGACAATGTAAACTTATATTTACAAATCTGAACCCTAGGCTTCAGATAATTTTATATACTGTTTTATATTAATTAATAGAATGAAAAGAGAGGTAATAGTTTTATTGTTGATTTTACTATTCACTGTTGGGTTTAGTTGTAGTGAAACTGATTCTGGGAATGATCCTGAAAATTATGGAAAAACTACTTATGGTTCTGAAACACAAGATCATTGTTATGGAGATCACGGGTTAAGAGAATATTATTGTAATAAAGCTGTTAGGTCAAGTGAAGTTTATCTTTCTTGTGCTTATAGTTGTGTTGGTGGTGCTTGTATGCCTTCAGATGGTTCTTGTACTTATACAGATGCTTCAAATTATGATTGTCATTTGAAATTGGAGACTTGGTGTGATAGTTCTGGGCATTGGGTTTCAAATCCAACTACTGAAGATTATTGTGAAATGTGTGGTGATGTAGATTATAGTTGTGGTGAGACTAGTTGTGTGGAAGGGACTTGTGATTATGTTAGTTTGAAGTATTGTCAGGATAGTGAGTGGAAGTCTAGTTATTATTGTAATGTGGATTTTCCTTATTGTGGTTCTAATGCAAATAGTTTAGATATTTGTTATTGTGATTCTAATTATGATATTGAAACAAGGTGTACTGATGGGTATGATGGTGATTGTGATGGGTTTATAGATTGCACTGACTCTGATTGTGCTGATGTTGAAGGTTGTATTTGTGAAGATGGTGAGACTCAGGCTTGTAGCACTGATGTTGGTGAGTGCACTTTAGGTGAGCAAACTTGTGTTAGTGGTAATTGGGGAGAGTGTTCTGGAGTTGAGGTTGCAACTGAGTTTTGTGATGGGTTAGATAATGATTGTGATGGTTCAAGTGATGAGGATTGTACTTGTGAAACTGATGAGATTAGAGATTGTGGAACTGATGTTGGATTGTGTCAGGCTGGAGTGCAGATTTGTCAAGAAGATGGAACTTGGAGTTTGTGTTTTGGTGTTTCTTATCAAGAAGCAATGATTGAAGAGTGTGATGGATGGGATAATGATTGTGATGGAACTATTGATGAAGGTTGTGGTTGTACTGAAGGCTTAACTCAACTTTGTGGTTCTGATATTGGGGTTTGTCAACAGGGTGAGCAAGATTGTTTGAATGGATCATGGAGTGAGTGTGTTGGTGATGTTGAACCTTTTGATGAGGTTTGTGGTGATAGTTTAGATAATGATTGTGATGGTAAGACTGATTATGATGATGAGAGCTGTGCTGAGCCTGATTCTTTGACTAATTCTACTGATTCTAATTCTTCTGATTCTGATTCAGGTTCTGATAGAACTAATGAAACTGTTGAAGGGGAAGTTGATGCTGATGTTGATTTAGAAGTTGATGGTGTTGAAGATGATCTTGAAGAAGATACTGATGTTGCTGAGGTTGATTATGATTTTGATGAGAGTTCTTCTGGTTCTTCTGATGATAGTAGTTTTATGTATATTATAATCTTTGTTGTTGTGCTTTTAGTTTTGGGTGGTGGTGCTTATTTTGCTTATTCAAAGGGGTTGTTTAAAGTGAGTAAACCTCAGGCTCCTACTAGTGGTCCTATGAAAGTTAAAGTTCCTGGGCATGCTGTAGATCCTATTTCAAAACCTGCTCAAAGTTCTAATCCTGTTTCAAAGCCTAAAGTAAAAAGTAAACTTGATGAAAAGCTGGAAAAGTCTTTTGGTGAAAGCAAATCAATGTTTAAGAAAAAATGAAAAATATAAAACTTTTTCAAATATAAAAATGAAAATGAGATGGTTACTTTATTTGGTACTTTTAGTAATATTAGCTTTTAGTGTTGTTGCTTTACCTGCAAGGCCTGAGTTATTTTTGTGTGATGGTGTGGATTGTAGTTATTCTGAAGCTGAAGTTTATCAAGGTGATGTTATTCGTGTTCAAAGTGTTGGAGATTTTAGGTCAAGTTTCTCTTATGCTAGTTTTGAAGGTGAAGAATTTTTTGTTGTGCAAGAGAATGATGTTACAGGTAGGAATTGGTATTGGGGTGCATCTGATGAAAGTGGAACTGTTTTGAATAGTGGATTTAAAATTAAAGAGAATCCTAAAACTGTTGGTGTTATAGATTTTGATGCAACCACAGTTGAGACTACATTATTGGCACAGCCTTTTGGAGTTAATACTTTTGATAGTGTTGTTGATGAAAGAAGAGTGCCTGGTGAAAGGTTTGGTCCTGGTAATAAAAGAGATGAAAACATTTTAGATTTTTTTGATGAAGAAGAAGAGGATGAAACTCAGATTGAAATAGATAAGGGTGGTGTCTTAATTGAAAATAGTGGTCCTACAAAAGGTGGGTTGCCTACTGGGTTTGTTGTTTATGAAGGTTCTAATTTAGATACTTTAGTTTTGTTTGTTGAGTTCCCTGATGTTGAGCATAGTGTTCCAATAAATTCTTTTGATACTTTTATGGGAAAGTTTTCTGATTATTATTATTTAGAGTCTAGTGGAAACTTTTTTGTTGATTATGAGTTGGAGAGAACTTGGTATGAAGCAAGTGAAGAGATGGGTTATTATGGTGGTGATTATGAATCTAATATTCAAGAGTTGGTTGAAGAAGTTTTGGTGTTAGCTGATACTAGTATTAATTATGCTGACTTTGATTCTAATGGTGATAGTGTTTTAGATTCTTTGGTTATTGTTCATGCTGGTGGACCTGATGAGGATGGTGGTGGAAATACTGATGAAATTTGGAGTCACTATTTTGTTGTTGATATGGTTTTGGATGGGATTCTTGTTGAGGATTATCTTATGATTAGTGAAGATAGTCCTGTTGGAATATTGTCTCATGAGTTTGGACATTTTTTAGGGTTGCCTGATTTGTATGACACTGATGTTTCTGATGGTGTTTCACATGGTGTAGGATATTATGGGTTGATGGCTTATGGTCCTTATTTGGATGAGCCTTCAGGTTTTACTCCTTGGAGTAAGAATGAGTTGGGTTGGTTGGATGAGGGTAATACCAAAATTGTTGGTGTGAATGAATATTTTGGTTTGAATGAAAATTATTATTTGCAAATACTTTTAGATTCTGAAGAGTATTTTTTCCTAGAGAATAGGGATATTGAATTGCCTAGTGATTCTGTTTCTGGTGTTTTGATTTGGCATGTTGATGAAACTGTTGGTTCTGAGATGGGTACTTGGGATTTTTGTGTTGGTTCTAGGATGCATTGTAATACTGTGAATGGTGATGAAGATCACAAATTGATTGATCTTGAAGAGGCTGGTGGTTCTCAGGATTTGGATGGGAATGGTTATGGTGGTGATGAGGATGTTTGGCAAAAAGATTGTGGGTTAGTTGATTGTTCTGATTATAGATTTTTTTATGGTTCAACTCCAAACAGTGATAATTATGCTGGAGATGAAACTCCTGTTGATATTGCTGTAACTTCTGTTGGGGATGATAAAATGGATCTGATGGTTTTGGTTGACAAAGAAAAAAATGTTTACATTAATGATGATGTTATTGTTGATCAAGAGGTTGTTGATGCAATTATTCCTAGTGTTAATTATATTGAAGGTGATAGTGCTGATGTTATATTTGCTGGTGATGTTGAGGTTGAAGAGAGTGTTGAAAAGTCTGGATTTTTTAGTGGGTTAAGTAAATTGTTAGGAATTAGTTCTGAAGAAGATGTTGTTGAGGATGTTGTTGAAGTTGATGTTGTTGAGGATGATATTGAGTATGCTGTTGAAGATGATGATGTTGATGTTGTTGTTGAAGAAGAGAGTGGTAGTTTGTGGTGGTTATGGATTATAATAGGTGTAATTGTTCTTTTTATTGCATATTTTGTATTTCGTAAGTTTTATTAAAGGAAGGTTAATTTTCTTGT
>Ga0233437_1001584_pt1 | contig 40750 bp, 36 predicted proteins | sample SI_122_August201_FD_182714 | JGI IMG/M metagenome (GOLD analysis project Ga0233437, IMG submission 182714) | Seawater microbial communities from Saanich Inlet, British Columbia, Canada - SI_122_August2016_200_MG | ecosystem: Environmental > Aquatic > Marine > Inlet | place: Canada: British... | reverse complement strand
AATGCCGATTAATAAAAAAATTCGATTCATCCTCCATCCAGATCTGAAATTTAGAAAAAATAAGCTTATGAGTCCTATAAGAACATTCCAAGGAATGTATGTCAATAAAAACATTCCTTGGAATGTAAAAAGCGATAAGATACTTTTTTTTAGTGTATTCCTCCTTCCAGAAGTTCGGACCACCTTCTCTTGTTTGCAGTGTTTTCTTGACTTTATCCGAATAAACCTGGTCATCTGGGCCAGGTCAAGTATCGAGGCGTTGCCGTTTTCTTGCTCTTAATCATACTCGTGTTCGTAATCGTATTTGTTTCCAGAGGTGGATTTCTTTGACAAAAACGGCGCCCTCTGGGCGCGAATATTTATTCGACAGGGAGACGAGTGACACCGGCTTGATTTTTTATTCTCCAGCGGCTATCTTATCTGAAATGAAATTGCAGTTCATTTTATCCAGCCGCCGTAGCGGGCAAAACGCACTGAAATTTCCAGACCATACTCCAGGCAGGATCTGTTTTTGCCTATGACTCTTTCGGAGAGACTATGACCATCCACAATCCATCGAAAATCCCGGCGAAAGTGATGCAGGTAATGACAAACCGTTTGGATGAACGGGCACAAGGTGTGACCGATTTCCTGGGAAAGTCTGAAAACAGTCATGTCGATTTCCCTGCACTCTGGGACAGGGTCGTTGCAGGGAATGAACGATTTTTCAAAAATCAAAGCATAGATGAAAGCCTGGCTGGACAATTAACCCGTGAAGAGATGCTTTTTTTGGCCAGAATGCTGCGATTTTCCACTGAATATGTGGCTGACCAGAATCAGAAAAGACATCCGATTTCCCCGGACATCATAATTGAACAGACAGTAGCAGATGGGGTATCGGTCGAATGGCAGACGGTCCCCGGTGCGGACGAAGATCGTGTTTTATTGTATTTGCATGGCGGAGGGTGGCTCCTGGGGTCTCCGAATGATCGTCGCTTGTTGACGACGGCGCTGGGCCGGGAAACCGGAATGCGGATCTTGAGCGTCGATTATCGAATGGCTCCCGAACATCCTCACCCGGCGCCACTTGAGGATTGTACGGCTGTCTACCAGTGGCTCCTCTCAGAGGGTATCAAAAGTGAGAATATCTTCATCGGAGGAGACTCTGCGGGTGGACACTTGACCTTAACCACCATGATAAACCTCCGCAATCGAAGTATTTCACTTCCGGCGGGTGGTATCCTGATAGCCCCGGCCACCGATCTGGCACTTTCTGATCCGCGATATTTCCAAAATGGGGAAACAGATCCGGTGCTGGCAGATGTCGGGCTCTTCTGGTGGTTGCTATCCTTCCTGTCCGGTGCAGATACCAGGGATCCCCTGGTGTCACCCCTGTACGACACCCTGGAAGGTCTTCCGCCACTTTTGTTTCAGGTCAGCTCAAGTGAAATGCTGTACAGCGATTCAATCCGTTGTGCCGAAAAAGCAGAAAAGGCCGGGGGGGATGTGATCCTTCAGACCTGGGAGGATACCCTTCATGTTTTTCAGGCTTTTGGACTGTTTGATTTGCCTGAGGCCAGGGATGCCATCACAAAAATCGGGAACTTTGTTTCAGATCACTCCAGTTAGCTTTTGTATTTGTCCAGAATGGAGCGGGAAACGAGACTTGAACTCGCAACCCGCAGATTGAACCGCTTAGGGATCGTTCACAAATAACTTGGCATAATCTGTCCGCAAAAGTCCCATAAAGACTGGACATTTTGCAGACAAAATGCCACAGCAACGCGATTCCTTGACATTAATGGGAATCACTTGAGTAATTTTTGAGCCAACCCTTAATCTATTTGCAAGGGGGATCGTTAAAAAATAACTTCACTTAATCTGTTTGCAAAAGTCCCAAAAGCCGGACATTTTGCAAACAGAACGTGAACTAATTTTTTAGCCGACCCTTAGGTGTTGAGCTTAAAGCGAGGAAAGATGTTTGGAAATATTATTTTCTCCGGAAAGCTGGGAATGAAGCTGTTTAACAAAGGATTTTACCCCGGGCTCCCACCTGACCCCACCCACTCTATCTTTTTCTCTATGTCAAAAGTATCCCAAAACTAGGATGCATATGTCAGGATTTCATATGAGTTTATTGGCATCAGTCCTGACTTAACCTCCAACCTTTGAACTTTGGGCACCATCTACTGGAAGTATGGCTCCGGAAATAAATTTTGCCTCATCAGAAACCAGAAACAGGGTGGCATATGCCACGTCCCATGCTGTTCCCATACCACCTTTCAAAGGGACCTGTTTATTCCTTGCGTCTCTTAATTTGTCTTTTTGAATCCCCAAGGCTGTTGAGAGTCCTTCGATGGCCATTGGTGTGTCAAGGAGCCCCGGCATGATGGCGTTGGCACGAATTCCTTTTTTTGCATAATGGACAGCGATGGATTGTGTCAATGCGTTCATTCCGGCTTTTGAACTGCGGTAGGCCAGCATGGGTGTGGGTGCGATCGCTGCGATGGATGATATGTTGAGCAATGCGCCAGACTCCTGTTTTTCCATAATTGGTAAAACAAACCGGTACATATAGAACAGACCTTTTAAATTGACGTCAAACACCAGATCCCATCTTTCCACCGGCATTTCAACAGAGCTTCGTCCATCCCCGGTTCCGACGTTATAAACTAAAATGTCAATCCGACCGTACAGTGCCATACATTTATCCGTTACAGCTTCACAGTCATCAATATTCGTGATATCAGCCTTCACCGAGTGAGAATCGCCCCCCTCTCGTTTAATCTCTTTCTCGGTTTCCTGAGCAGCCTCCAGGCTCTTATCAACCAGTACTACTTTGGCTCCCTCCTTCGCAAAAAGAACTGAAATAGCCCTGCCGTTTCCAATCGTATCACCAGGTGTTTGTCCAGCTCCAATTACGATGGCGATTTTATTCTCTAGTCGTTTTCCCACATTTTCTCCTGTGTAAGTTATCATAACGCCTTTAGGCCAGGAAATAGATTTAGGGTTGGCTCAAAAATTACTCAAATGATTCCCATTAATGTCAAGGAATCGCGTTGCTGTGGCATTTTGCGGACAGATTATGCCAAGTTATTTTTGTACGATCCCTAAGCCGGAAAACATTTTAGGGGAGTCATTGGTATCTGGCAACCATGAAAAATTCCCAGGATGGTCGAGGAGATAGGTTAAAAATACAAGGCGGGAGAGTGCTGATTCTTCCACCGGAAAAGATCGTTGATACAGACCGGCTGATCTATTCGGAGCAATCATCAGGACTGCCTGAAGTGGATTTGGCAGCTTAAATCGAATAATTGGAGTTATCCAGTGAGGAATAACCCCTATTTTTATTTAAGCTCTTTCATCCTTATTTTGATCGATAACCGAATCGACACTCGTCGTATCCGGAAACGCAGCAACACAATCTTAAATGGTATTAATTTGTTTTTCATAGCGGGATCTCCAATAGTTCTATTTAACTACTTATCGGAATCTGAGGCGGAAGCTTTAATCAAGACCAGCTTTCAAAACTCAGGGGATTGTGGCAGGATATCAGAAGCCGTTAATTAGGAAAGGATGGACAGTGAAATGGGAAAGGATATAAAAAGAGTGACCGATGATGTGAGTATTGAAGTAAAAACTGAACAAGGGTCGGCTCAAAAATTACTCAAGTGATTCCCATTAATGTCAAGGAATCGCGTTGCTGTGGCATTTTGTCTGCAAAATGCCAGGTCTTTACGGGACTTTTGCGGACAGATTATGCCAAGTTATTTTTGTACGATCCCTAAGGACCGATGTTTTTCACATATTTTGATCGCACATACTAGAACCCATTCCCTTTTTGAAAAGGGCGCACGGAATAATTATCTATCAGCAACCTGGAAGTTCCTGGAGACATGCCATGAATATTGCGAATCTACTGACACGAACTGCGTACACGTTTCCCGATCTACCGGCTCTTGCCCACGGTATGGATATTACAGCTACTTACCGGGAATTTGCCGATCAGTCAGCAGCGCTGGCAGGTGCTCTGGTAAATGAGTTGAGTCTTGAAAAAGGGGATCGGGTTGCCTTGATTATGAAGAACCATCCGGAATACTGGGTAGCGCTCTTTGCGTCATGGCAGGCGGGACTTGTCGCTGTTCCGGTAAATGCCAAGCTTCATCTCAAAGAATTCAGGTATATCATCGAGCATTCCGGTGCACGGTTGTGTTTCGCCACCCTGGAGCTGGCCAGGGAACTGAAAAATCTAAGCAATATCGTAAAAGTAATAGACACTTCCGATCCGGACTATTCAAAACTGAAAACCCACTCCCCAGTTCCTGCTGCGGAGGTTACACCTGATGATCTGGCGTGGCTATTCTACACATCGGGCACCACGGGAAAGCCCAAAGGGGCAATGCTCAGCCATCGCAATCTGCTCTGCTGCACGATGAGTTACTTTGCCGACGTCACGCATATCAATCCCGGCGATGCGGCGATCCATTCCGCACCCCAAACGCACGGTTCGGGTCTCTATGGGCTACCGCTGATCGCCAAGGGCGGTATTCAGGTCACCCCCAAAAGCGGGGGTTTCGATCCCGCTGAAACGCTGGACCTGATCGCTCATTATCCCAATTCCTGCTTCTTTTTTGCCCCGACCATGGTGCACAGACTGATCAACAGCGAGGCTTTCAGCGGTGCCGATACCCGCAATCTTAAACTGATCGTTTATGGAGGCGGGCCCATGTATGAAGCGGATATACGCAAGGCATTGGATGCCATCGGCCCCAAATTCTGCCAGATTTATGGCCAGGGGGAAGCACCCATGACCATTACGGCTCTCTCCCAGTGGGAGCTGACCCACAATTCAAACCATCCCCGCCGATCTGAAAGGTTGGCTTCCGTGGGTACTGCGCGCACAGATGTTGAAATCCGGATTGTTGATCAGACCGGGAAACCATCTCCTGCCGGAGAGGTCGGAGAAATCACTTTGCGTGGCGATGTGTTGATGCTTGGTTACTGGCAGAATGAGGATGCAACCAGGGATACGATCCGGGACGGCTGGCTTTATACTGGTGACATGGGCTACTTCGATAACGATGGCTTCCTGACCCTCAAAGACCGCTCAAAAGATGTGATCATCTCTGGCGGGACCAATATCTATCCTCGTGAAATCGAGGAAGTCCTGCTCACTCATCCCGCTGTCGACGAAATTTCCGTTATCGGTCGTTATCATCCTGATTGGGGGGAAGAGGTAGTTGCCTTCGTTGTCCTCTCCTCCAAGACCGAGCCAGACACAACCGAATTGGATGCCCACTGTCTGAAGCATTTAGCCCGTTTCAAAAGACCTAAAGCCTACTTTTTTGTTGAGGCCCTGCCGAAGAACAACAACGGCAAGGTTCTGAAGACGGAACTGCGCGAACTTGTGAAGTGAGAAAATGGACAATGGCGGACTCTTATTGGATTTCCGCCATTGTGGTATGGGTATAGATAACCCCGTGGGGTGGCCCGTTAAAGCAAAATGCCTTTAAAGTTTTTATTCGCAGTGCTTCCAGCCGTAAATAAAGCGTTTTTTTCGTCCGTTAGGCCAATTGAGCTTTTCAGTCTTCGCTTTCAGGGCTCACCGTTAGGCAACGCTTCCTTCGGGTTGAAGCTTTCCTTGAGGATAATGCGCGCGTCCACGATATGAGCACCTTTTTCGTATGCAATGACGGGATTGAGGTCCATTTCCATGATATCCGGGTAAGCCTCTACCAACTCTGAACAAAGTGACAGCAATCGTCTTAGCGCCTTCATGTCACGGGGCGGTTGCCCCCTGACACCGTTCAGAAGGGGAGCGGAATGAATCTCTCCCATCATGTTTCGTGCCGATCTCGGTGAAATGGGCAACACCCTGAAGGATACGTCTTTCAAGATTTCCACCATAATACCCCCAAGTCCGAACATGATGACGGGACCGAACTGGTCGTCAATTTTAGTCCCGATAATAACCTCCAGACCGGGGTTAGCCATTGGAGAGACCAGAACACCGCGGATATCTGCCTGGGGATTGTACTGCTTGGCGTTTTGAATAATCTCTGCGAATGTCTTCCGAATTACGGCTTTTGTGGACAGGTTAAGATAAACACCACCGGCATCACTTTTGTGGAGAATATCCGGGGATACAATCTTCAACGCAACTTTTCCGCCCAGATCTTCAGCAATGCGAACAGCCTCTTCCGCCGATGTCGCCAGTCCGTCATCTGTGACGGGAGCCCCATGAATCCGAAACAATTCCTTGGCCTCAGGTTCGATCAGAAACCGGCGCCCTTGTTTCCTTGCATTGTCGATGATCTGTCGACCTTCTGGCTTTGCTTTTGCCCCCCAGTTAAAGAAAAAATTTGCCCTGCCATGGTACTCCTTCAAATAATGTCCCCTTTCCGCAAGAGCGCTCATACATCGACAAGCCACTTCCAGGGAATCGTAGACCGGGATCTGATAGTAACGCAAAAGGTCCAAGGCATGAGGTTTAATAGAACTGTAAAGACTATGCACAATTATCGGCTTTTTTCTTTTTCGAACCAGCTTGCCCAGCTGGTGAGCCGCATCTTCTTCTTTCCAGGAAAGGCTTTCGGCAAACCGAATCCCATACCCTCCAAATAACCCGACCATCAGCAATCCTCCCACCCGGGAATCTTTCAAGATCGTATCGACGCATTCGGCAAAAATCCCCGGGTCTGAGTCGGTTCCGCCTGCCACATCCACCGGGTTTCTGACTGAAGCGGTAAAGGGGAGGATCTTCTTGAGATTATCTTGTGTTTTGTCGCTCATCTCGGGAATGGTCAGCCCCATCTCGGTCAACGTGTCGGCAGCTATTGTTGCATGCCCACCACCATCGGCCAGAATGGCAACACGATCGTTACTCATCGGGGGTAGGTTTGACAAAGTTTCCGCTACTGGAAAAAGAACATCGGATTGTTCCACTACAATGATTCCGGCTCTTGTAAAAGCCGTCTTCGCCACCTCGGAAATACCAGCTAACGCCCCTGTATGAGAACCGGCAGATTGCTGACCGGTTAAGGAACGCCCACTTTTCAAAATGACAATCGGCTTATGTAAAGTTGTCTTGTAAGCCTCCTGCAGAAAACGTCGACCATCACGCATACCCTCCACATACATGAGAATCGCCTTGGTATCGGGATCGTTTTTAAAAAATTCCAGGTATTCATGAAAACGGATATCAAGTTCGTTGCCCACCCCCACGTAGTAGGAAAATCCTTTGCGACTTTTGAGACTTGCTTCCGTGATAAGGGTAAGCGCCATATTACCACTTTGGGAAATCAACGCAATATCTCCCTTGGGAACGTCCTGCAAACCCACCAGGTTTAAGTTCGATTTTAGATTCATCATCCCTGAAGTATTGGGACCGATGAGACGTACATTGTACTGTCGAGCAACCTGGATAATTTCATCTTCCAGTTTCCTCCCCTGCTCTCCAAGTTCACGGAAACCACCGGCAATGATAACAGCTCCGGCAACACCTTTTTTGCCGCAATCCTCCAAAACCGACTTAATGGTTGCAGCGGGCGTGGTTATTAAGGCAAGATCCACAGGGCCCTCAATTTCGGAAACTTTTTGATAACATTTTAAACCCTGGACCATATTTTCTTTAGGATTTACCGGATAAATCGTGCCTTCGAATTTCTGCCCCAGAAGTGTTCGAATTGCTTGAAACCCTCTTTTAGTATCAACTTTGGACGCCCCGACAATCGCAACCGATTCAGCGTTTAAGACCCTGTCCAAAACCATTAGCTCTCCTTATAAATCTGCTATGTGACGTTATTTATGAACGACTGTTAACGATCTCGTTCTTCAAAACGGACTAACGATTCCTGACGTTCTTTGGTGGATACGCATGAAAGACAGGCTTCGATTTCGTAATCCATTAAGGATTCCAGGCTTACTTCACTTGCCATCTGGAGTCCCTTTTTGATCATTTTGATGGAAAAAGACGAGTTTTTAGCAATATCTTCCGCCATCTGCAGTGTCGTATCCATCAACTGGTCACCGGGTACGGCCAGATTGACGAGCCCGATTCTTTCGGCTTCGCGACCATCTATGTTACGGGCGGTGAAAAGCAGTTCTTTGGCTTTTCCCGGGCCAATCAGATCCTGGATCAACCGTGAGGCGCCACCTGTAACAGCAGAAGCCACCCTGGCTTCAGGGGATCCGATCTGGGCGTCTTCTGCTGCAATACGTATATCACAGGCGAGAGCCAGTTCATATCCGGATCCAAGAGCATAACCGTTAACAGCTGCAATGATGGGCTTTTCAAAACGAATAATCCTGCGTGAGGCTTCCTGCAATTCTTCGAGATAGTCGCGGTAGGCTTCTAAGCTCCGATCTTTGGATTCCTTAAGATCTGCTCCGGTTGAAAAAGCCCGACCTTCTCCTGTGATGATCACAACTCCCACTTTGTCATCGTTTTGTGCATCTTCCAACGCTGCCTGAAAATCGAGCCAAAGCTGTTTGTTCATGGCATTTAACACTTTTGGTCGATTGAGTTTGATGGTGGCGATTTTATCAGCCTTTTGATATATAATACATTCAAAGTTCATATCGTTCCGTCTTCCACTCCTCTAAGCATGGGTCCAACTGAAAAAATAGAAAAAAGCGACATTTTCCCGGAACCACCCGGTGCAGGCTTTCCGGTAACTGTCATTTTTTTCGTTGATTGATTTTGAGCCCGATCGCAATTTGCATGTGAACACTGCAGATATAAAATAGATGTTGCAATCCTGTCTATGAGTTTTGCACATTTCATTGTAAATTAATACTTGCAATCACATGTTGATGGTTTCGGCTTTCAAGAAATTGAAGCGACCTTCAACTGGACTACCACACCTAAAAGATAAAATCATGTTGAGGGCCTGAACCGTATGTTGGGATTTTATCAGTTTTAGCATTTGATCATTGTCCTTTTATAATCGTGTGGTATGATTCGATTATGAAAATTTCGATATCTAACACAAATATAGATCTTGCTTGATCCCTGAATGTGAAGCAGGAGAACACAAAACCAATACAATAACCATGACAGACAACACTAAAGTACAGTTCTTAAAAAAAACGAAAATAATCGCAACGATTTCCAATGATAATTGTGAGCCTGATTTTCTAGAGAGTCTTTACTGGGCTGGAATGAACGGAGTTCGTTTGAATACAGCCCATCAAACGCCAGAAGAGGCCCTGGTGGTGATTAAGAAAATCAGGGCTGTTTCGGATAGAATTGCCATTTTAATTGATACAAAAGGTCCTGAAATTCGGACCACTGAGTCAGACGGAGACGTTTTGGTTAAAACCGGGGACACGTTAATTGTCAAAGGTGCGAAAGATGAGAAGATGTCCTCGGAATGTATTTGTGTTTCTTACAATGACATTACAAATGATGTCTCTGTGGGAAATATGCTATTGATCGATGATGGTGAGGTAGAACTCGAAGTAATCGTAAACAAAGGAGATCATCTGATTTGTGAGGTAAAAAACGATGGTGTCATAAAAGGACGAAAAAGCGTCAATATACCTTCAGTGAAAATCAACCTTCCCTCGTTATCCCCAAAGGATAAGGAATTTATTCGGTTTGCAGCGAAACAAGATGTCGATTTTATTGCTCATTCCTTTGTGCGTAGCAAAGAAGATGTTTTAGCAGTGCAAAAAATCCTGGATGAGGAAAACAGCCCAATAGGCATCATCGCTAAAATAGAGAATAGTGAAGGGATCGATAACTTTGATCAGATATTGGATCATTGCTATGGCATTATGGTTGCGAGAGGGGACTTAGCGATTGAAGTCCCTGCTGAACAAATCCCATTGCTTCAGAAAGGTCTGGTACAAAAATGCATCGAACGTCGTAAACCTGTTATAATAGCCACTCAGATGCTGCAATCGATGATCGATTCACCACGACCGACTCGTGCAGAAGTTTCTGATGTGGCAAATGCGTGTTTTGATGGTACCGACGCCATTATGTTGTCTGGTGAAACTGCCACTGGAAAATATCCTTTGGAAGCGGTACAAATGATGGCGAAAATAGCCTGGGAGATTGGGCAGGGCCATGAAACCTTTATTGATGCACCTTATGAAACGAGTCAAATAGTGACCAGCTATCTGGCCAAGGCTGCCATTAAAGCGTCTTTAAGGCTTCAAACCAAAGCGATTGTTGCGGATTCCATAAGCGGTAGAACGATTCGGAGCATGGCCGCATATCGCGGAAAAAGTCCGATTTTTGCGCAATGTTACTCGAGACGCGTGGTGCGTCAGTTGGCCCTTTCATATGGTATCGTGCCCCATTTTATCGAGGAGGATTTCACCTCTCACGAATTTTTAAAAATCACCTTGTCAAGATTGTTAAAAGAGGGGCGATTCGGAGATGACGACCTGATTACAGTACTGGCAGGCCATTTCGGACCGGAATCAGGGGCTTCCTTCATTGAAATCAGCAGTGCCAGAAACATGCTCAAACGAAGGTAAGGAAACAGCTAAACTCAATCGTGGGGGTGCGGAGATTCCACATACCTCGCTTTTGATGTTTCTCCTGAACAATCAGTATTGAGATATTCAATGCCATTGATTGACTACACGTGGTTTGCTGTTGAGTAGCTTATTATAAATCGAGCTAATTTATTCTTAGGGATCGTACAAAAATAACTTCACTTAATCTGTTTGAAAAAGTCCCAAAAGCCGGACATTTTGCAAACAGAACGTGACAGCAACGTGTTTCCTTTTCACTAATGGGAAACACTTGACTAATTTTTTAGCCGACCCTGAAGTACCACATTTTGCTGACACAATGCCAAGACAACGTGTTTCCTTTTCCGTCAATGGGGAAACACTCGAGTAATTTTTGAGCCGACCCTTAGATCTAACAACATCCATTGATTAATGCTTACGCCAATTTTAAAAACTAAACTTCATATCCCCTCACCCCGGGCAAATGGGGTTCGTCGTCTACACCTGATCAAGCAGCTGAATGAAGGTCTGCACCGAAAACTGACGCTCATCTCTGCTCCCGCCGGTTTTGGCAAAACCACACTAGTCAGTGAATGGGTGGCCGAATGCAAACGACCAACAGCCTGGGTTTCATTGGACGAAGGGGATAACGATCTCCCACGCTTTCTCACATACCTTGTTACTGCTTTACAGACAATTGCCGTGAAAATTGGAGAAGGATTGTTGGGTACGCTCCAATCCCCTCAACTACCGCCAATCGAATTGATTCTGACGACTCTGCTGAATGAACTTACTACCATACGGGACAATTTTGTTCTCGTCCTGGACGACTACCATGTTGTCGATTCCAAATCGATTGATAATGGGCTCTCTTTTCTATTGGAACACCTGCCACCACAGATTCACCTGGTCATCGTAACCCGTGAGGATCCGAATATATCTTTAGCCCGTTTACGTGCTCAAGGGCATTTAACCGAATTGCGTGCTACTTCCTTGCGTTTTAATCCTTCCGAAGCTGCCGAGTTTTTTAATCAGGTGATGGGGCTAGATCTAGCGGAAGAAGAGATCTCCGCACTGGAAACTCGTACCGAAGGTTGGATCGCCGGCCTGCAATTAGCTGCGATTTCCATGCAGGGGCATAAAGACACCGCCGGTTTTATCAAGTCTTTTACCGGCAGCCACCATTTTGTGATGGACTATCTGGTTGAAGAAGTTCTGCGTCAGCAACCCGATAGTGTCCAGACTTTCCTTTTGCATACGTCTATTCTTGATCGCCTTTGCGGGCCCCTTTGTGATGCTGTTTTGCTCGATCCCTCTGTTTCCGGGAAAGAGACCCTGGAAAACCTTGAACTTGCCAACATATTTATCATTCCCCTGGACAACGAGCGGTGCTGGTATCGCTATCACCATCTTTTTGCTGATTTGCTGCGGCAACGACTGCACCAGAGCACTGCCTCATCTTTAGAGAATGGGATGAAAGACACCACGGAATTACACAAACGCGCCAGCTACTGGTATGAACACAATGGGCTGGAGAATGAAGCTTTTCAGCATGCTGTTGCTGCGAATGATGTCGAGCAAGCCGCACGATTGGTTGAGGGAGAGGGGGTGCCCCTGCATTATCGAAGTACAATAGCACCTGTGCTGAACTGGTTGATATCCCTGCCAGCAACAGTACTGGATGCCAGACCCTCCCTGTGGGTAATGTACGCGTCGGCATTAGCAATGAATGGTCAACTAACCAGTGTTGAGCCAAAGCTGCAAGCTGCTGAATCAGCCTTGAGAAGCTTCAAGCCAGACGATAAGACCAGCAATCTTGTTGGACATATTGCCGCCATACGAGCCACGCTGGCATCCATGCAGAACCAGGCAGACTCCATTATTTTCCAGGCACGCCGTGCTTTGAAATATTTACACCCCGACAACCTGGCTGTTCGCACAGTCCCTTCCTGGGCGCTGGGATATGCCTACCAACTCCAGGGAAATCGTTCCGCCGCAATTCAGGCCTATTCCGAAGCCATCTTGAATAGTCAGGCAGTTGGATATAACATGATTACAATTATGGCTATGACCGGTCTTGCTAGTATACAGGAATCTGAAAACCAGCTCTTTCTTGCAGCCGAGAGCTACCAACGTGTTCTCCAATTAGTGGGTGATCCGCCAATGTCGACTGCCTGCGAAGCCCATCTTGGCCTGGCCCGTATCTCATATGAATGGAATGACATGGATGCCGCAAAACGGCATGCAGAGCAAAGTATTCAATTGGGACGGCAAGTAGAAAACCTTGATACGCCGGCAGCCGGTGAAATTCTTCTTGCCCGCCTGAAAATAAACAAGGGAGATGTAAATGGAGCGACTGCCTTGTTAAAGTCAGCCGGCCAGTTTGCGCACAGGCATGACTTCATATTACAGATCAATGATATTGCTGTTGTCCACGTGCTGATGTTGCTGCGCCAGGGCAATCTCACCGCGGCAGCTGATTTGGCTGAGAAACAAAAGCTCCCCTTCAGTCAGGCTCGGGTACACATAGCCAAAGGAGACACATCCAAAGCCCTGGCTGTGCTTGAGCAATTACGACAACAGGCGGAGACATCGGGATGGGAGGATGAACGACTCAAGTCTATGATTCTGCAGGCCCTTGCCCTATATGCCCATGGTGAAACGGATAAAGCTACGAAACTGCTGGGGGGCACACTGGCGATGGCAGAGCCGGCAAGCTTCATCCGTATCTTCATCGACGAAGGTACTCCGATGGCTCAACTTTTGTCTGAAACGGCTGATCGAGGGATAATGCAATCCTATATCGGTAAGTTGCTGCATGCATTTGAAATAGAGGAGCATACCAGCCAGATTAAACCCGATTCGCCAATTGCTGTGACCGATCAACCCCTTACCGAGCCATTGAGTAAACGCGAGTTGGAAGTTCTGCAACTGATTGCCCAGGGACTCTCGAACAGTGAAATCTGCGAGCGACTTTTCCTCGCCCTGGATACTGTAAAAGGACATAATCGAAATATTTTTGGTAAACTTCAGGTTCAAAGACGCACCGAAGCAGTAGCCCATGCCCGTGAGCTGGGCTTATTGTAGTCTAAAAGTCAGTTTTCTCCCAACTTGAAATCAAAACGACCCTCAAGCGGCCCATACAACTGAACTTCAAGATTTCTTCCCGCCTGGATATTCCCTAGCAAGATGCAATGACAACACTTTAGTGTTGTCAATTTGGATTTTCTACTCATTTACCTACCGAAAAACAACACTCAAAAACAGCACTTTGGTGTCTACACACCGATACTTCATTTAAATAACCTACTTGTACGTTGCACCGAAAAGATAAAACTTTAATGAAAGTCCAATACAGGTATAAGAAAATGTCAGAGAATCACGATCCAAAAACCGAACCCAGTCAACCAATGATCTATCAAATAAAGATTAGAGGCCATCTGGATTGTAATTGGTCAGATTGGTTTGGGGGTCTGACCATCACTTTGGAAAACAGTGGCGATACCCTTTTAACAGGTCCGGTGGTCGACCAGGCTGCATTGCACGGATTGATTAAAAAGGTACGTGATTTAGGATTGCCATTGCTCTCGGTCATCCAAGTGTAATTGGACCGGGAACCTGAGTCAGAAATCAAGCAAGAAACTGAGTAAAACAATTTAAATAGCAAGTTCACACTTAGTATAATTTCCGGGCCCAATTCAGTTCTAAGGAGCTGCATGGCGACCAAAGTTTTATTACAGTCCAATCCAGTGAATCCATCATTATCGTCTAAAAATGGAGAGGGAAAATGAAATATTTAAATCAACACATCAATAGTATACAAAACCACAGAGTGCTCCTTGTCACATTTTGTTTTTTACTTTTCTTGCTCCCGAATACCGGGCAGTCCCTTGACCGCCGCAAACCTCAGTTCCAGACGGAGTCCAGCTATCTAGTATTTCCGATGCCCATTGCGCTTCCCGGAATTGGAGAGATGGTTATAGTAACTGCCCTGGCAGGGAACATGGCTGGTACGAACATGGATGCATACGTACTGGGAATAACGGGGGATGCCGAAGGGTATGCGGGAGAATTCGGGGATATTCACCTCTTGCCGGAAACTTTAATTTTCGGTATTTTCAGCCATAACCTCAACAAAGTAACCTTTAATAACTATGCTAGTCGGGGTATGAATTCCGACCCGGACGATTACACCCTGGTCGAGCAAACACAGTTTGAAGGCCTGGAAGCCAAACTGACCCTGACCCTGTTCGAACGTCGTTTTGAATTGTTCGGTGTCCAATACAATCAAGAGGTCACCACCAGTCGCATCCTTGATTCGGGAGGCAATCTGATTGCTGATCTATCTCCAGCTAATCAGAGCGAGTCGAAAACAACCACTTATGGAACCGTCATCGATTACACTGATGATCGGCAGGATCCTAGAGTAGGGGCACGGTTGGAGGTTTCCCGCAGCAATACGCCCACAGATGATCTGGAGGCCCCGGAGTTCAATGTCTGGAATTCCAACCTGACGGTGTACATTCCGATAGGTAAAATAAGTACGATCGCGTTGAACTACTTCCAGTCCGATGCAGAAGTGACCCGGGAGGGACAGACAGATCGGACCGCGTTGGAGCAGGAACTGGGGATCGATTGTTTAGGTGATCCCGAATGCGAAACGGCTCGTGATAACCTTGTGCAGACTAATTGGGCAAGCAACAAATATGGCACAGCTACTTCCCTGGGTGGAGACGAACGCTTGCGCGGCTATCCTTTTGGTCGCTATCAGGGGGCGCACACCCGTTTCTATGGCACGGAGTTTCGCTGGAATATTTCCGAAGAAACCAAACCCTTCGACTGGTTCATTTGGAAGGATGTCCGTACCGGCACCCAGGTGGCCTTCTTCTATGAAACTGGGACCGTGGCCGACACCGAGGAAGATTTGGGTACCCATTACCGCTCAAACTATGGCCTTGGATTCCGGTTAGTGACAGCCTCCGGTTTTGTTTATCGACCCGAAGTGGCCGCTGGGGAAGAAGGGGTTGCCGCCAGCATCACATTCAATTATCCCTGGTAAGCAGTGGGTTGGCTGAATCAGCATCCCAACCAACGAAAAAAGATGGCCAAACTTATACAGGTATTAAATGTGGACTCAGGAAACATCTTCTTGATATTGTTTAGTTTAAGCAAAGGTTATGTTGTAGAGGAAACGATTTCCCTCAATGAATTGGTTTCCTCTAATAGAAAATTCTCTGCTTGTCTTTCCAAACAATGCCAAGTTTGTTCATTTTCGAACGCAATGTGCTGGGGTTGATCTTCAAGAGTTGAGCAACCCTTCCAGGACCTTTAACCTTTCCACTGCAGATATCCAGAACCTTGACCAAATATTTTCTTTCATTTTCTTCCAAAGAAGTGATGGCTTGATCAATAGAACCATCAACTTTTTGAAATAATTCAGGCACTATAAACTTAGTATCTGGGCTCAATATAATTCCGCGTTCTATCAAGTTTTCAAGTTCACGGACATTACCCGGCCAATTATAGTGAACCAGCTTCTGCATTTCGCTTACTGATTTTTCACACCTGCCGAAATCACCTCATCTAAAGGACTCGTTGGCTAGAACAAACTAGCTTTGGGGACAAATCAGATTCCATTGACCGCTCCAAGTGTTCCAGTTAAACTGTGATTACTCGAAATGTTAAAAGAAGAGAGGTCATTTCCTTAAAGTTGGGAGAAGGTATGTTGTGCGATTTGTCCGGTTTAAAAAAGCCAGCAAGTCCTTTAATTCAAAAAAAACCATGACAAGAGGAAGAGAGTAGTGAAGGTGATAAAAGTACTATTTTTTGTATTTGTTGCAGGTGGACTCGGCGGACTTACAAATAGTATTGTGGTGTGGTCGTTGGGCGCACTTGGCGTTACTCCCGCATTAGGCTTTAGCATGATACCTGAACTGACCTTTGAGTGGGTGCTCAGGCGGGTTTTTGCTAGCGCGTTATGGGGGGGAATTTTTTTGCTCCCTGTTTTCGAAACAGCACCCATTAAAAAAGGTACGGTTCTCAGCATATTGCCATGGCTATCAAGCGCCTTAATCGTTTTCCCCTTACAGATGAAAGTAGGTTTATTCGGTTTGGGGTTCGGTATCGGTACTCCAATATGGACTCTCCTTTTCGCGGCAATATGGGGGGTGACGGGCACGTTGTTTTTACATAAGTTCGCTCCAAGGTCTAAACCGCATTACTGACGCATATAAAGCTGTCTGAGATCAGAAGTATTGCAGCGACTTATATAAAAAGCATCCAGGAGCTGCCCTCCAAATTAAGAAAATAGATGGAATAAGTTAATTGTGTTTTTTATTATCCACAAGTTGTTTGAGTCCTCTTTCTGCACGGAACACCGGCCGTTTCTTCGGTTTCACCTCCACACTCACCCCCGTTTTCGGGTTCCGGCCGGTGTACCCCTCATATTCCTTGATTTTGAATGTCCCGAGCCCCCCGGATCTCAACCCGATCACCGGTAGCCAAAGACTCTTTCAGAGAGTTGAAAAATATGTTAACCGTTTCTCGGGCTATCTCAGTTTTAGCTTTGTTGCTGGTTTCTTCGTCGGTGAAGGTGTTTATCTCCTCAACTAGTTTTTCGATAAGGGCTGATTTCTTTAGTTTCATTGTTCTTTTTTTTCTATTGGCAGGGTCAAACATCAATCCCTGCCACAATTCAAATTTCAGAATCTTACTTCACACTATGGGTTTAATAGTCTGTCAAACAATTCATCTGCCTCTTTTGCCGACATGAATGGAACAGTTTCAAACTGAACCCAAGGAACATAATTGCTCATAACAATGCTAACGTCGGCTAGTGTTCCCTCAACTATAGCGTATCCACTTCCGTTACCAAATGAACCCCAATCGGCGAATTTTCCTTCTCCGAGATCTTTTATTCAGAGGGTTTTCCTGTTCAGGTTTGAAAAAAAAGATGAATTTGTGAGGGTTGCACCTGTTTTTTTAGAGGTTTGCCAATGGTTTGTTAACGAAAACTCTTCTCTCGACGGACAGCCTTCCTCTGTGATAATCCTTTGATGTTTTTTATACACAGGTATGTTTCTTATTGTTCACTCATGAAATTTTCACTCTTAATTCCATTCAAAGAATTAACTCAGGAGATTGTATGCCTAAAGCGAATGTTAACGGAGTCAGTATTGAGTACGATACGTTTGGAGACAAAAACAACCCTGCTATTGTCTTGATAATGGGTCTTGGTGTTCAGATGATTGGATGGGATTCAGAATTTACAAAGATGCTTTCAGACAATGGATACTATGTGATTCGGTTTGACAACCGGGACGTTGGCTTATCCCAATGGTTTGACGATGATGGAATGCCCGATGTGATGCAGGGTTTTACCGACTTCTTGGAGGGGAAACCTGTTAAAGCATCTTACAGTCTGGATGATATGGCTGACGATACAGTCGGACTGCTGGATCATTTGGGGATTGAAAAAGCCCATATCTGTGGTGTGTCCATGGGAGGTGCGATCACACAAGTAATTGGATACAAACATCCTTCTCGTGCAATATCTCTCATCACGATAATGACAGCAACTAGCCCTGCAATCTTCACCAAGTCGAAACCGGAAGCGATGCAGGCACTGCTCGTACCGTCACCCCCGAAACGGGAAGCTTACGTCGATAACAGTGTTAATTTGTATAAAATGATCAGTGGTTCAAAATTTCCTTTGGGTGAAGAACGGTCAAGACTTCTTGCAGGTAAGTATTTTGATCGCAGTTATCATCCTGAAGGTACTGCAAGACAAATGATGGCGATTCTGTCGAATGGTGATGTGACGCCCCAATTGAAATCCGTTGCAACACCAACTTTAGTCATTCATGGTTCTGATGATCCATTAATACCGGTTGAAGGCGGAAAAGATATTGCAGAAGTAATTCCAAATGCAAAACTAAAAATAATAGACGGTTGGGGACACAGTCTACCGGTAGAAGTATGGCCCATCCTCATTGAAGCTATTACAGGTCATATTAAATCCATATAGCTATTCTGGTTTTAAATAGACTTTCCCGTTATTGATCAAAAAAGAAAAAGTATTGCTTATGGAAGAGCACCAATCTCAGACCCAATTTGTCTCCAATACATCCAGCAGAACTATTCTCGACACCATCAATGATCTCTTTTTAAAGGCAACCAGAGCGGATTGTGCGGTTGCGTATCTGTCCTATAGAGGATGGCAACTTATTAGACCTATGATTATGCAGTGGGCGAACAATTCAGACCGAAAACTGAGGCTTCTGGTTCGTCAAGACGATCAGTTTCCCGACAACCAAGCCATCACAGAACGGAATCAGCTAATCCTTTCAGTGCTCCTGCTTCAGTCAGTTCTGCTGCCGGCGGGGTAGTCAAGAAATCAGCAAGCGAAATCTGCCATGATACATCGAGTCGTTCACACAAACTGATTAAGGGTCGGCTCATAAATTACTTCACATTCTGTTCGCAAAATGTCCAGTGTTTTGGGGACTTTTGCAAATAGATTATGTGAAGTAATTTATGAACGATCCCTAAGCGGTTCACTGCTTTTGATTCACTGGAGGCTTGCTTGGATATCTGGGGAAAATTGCCGAAGCGGTAGTCTGACCAATCAGGAGTTGATTGATCTGAGGCTTGCTGTTGGGTATGAAGGTGGGCGGAAAGCGGGGTGGTGGGCCTCCTCAAAATTCCATCACCTCCATAATTACAATCAGTTATTCGCCGAAAATCCCAGTTGATTTTCCCAGTAGAAAACGATACATTTCCTTGAAAGGTCAAAATATTGTTTTTGCCCCAATCCCCTCACCAACATAAGTTCTAAGCTCGAAAAGTAGTCAAAAAGCCATCGGTCCCCTTCAAAATTGCCTCAAGTGGTTGGTTTTGACAGATTTCCACTTACATTCTGAAGATTTCTTATTTGAAACAAAACTGGAGGATAAATTGACAACGTGTTTCTTTTACATAAATGAGAAACTTGGGAAATCGTTGAGGCAATGGATTTTGTAAGTGGTCGTGTGGAAGAAGAAATCCTTTTAAGGAATGAATACCCCCCTCACCCCCTGCCTGTCCGTACTGTAACCATTTCAATCTATATCTTGACAAAGACAGACCAAGATAATAGCATTCTTTCAACTTAATAGTATTAAGATACTTAAACAATAAAAAGAAAATTAATCCACATGCAATCAAGACGGGAAAGGGTAAGACAGTCAGCCATCGATGAGATCAAGTCCATCGCCTGGGAAATCGCAAAAGCTGATGGAACTGAGAATGTCACAGTGAATGGCATTGCCCGGCGAATGGGAATGACACCACCCGCCTTTTACAGTTACTTCAAAAGCCGGGAGAAATTGATCCACGCACTCATCGTTGATGCCTACCGATCCTTTCGTCAGGCGTTGATCACAGCCCGTGACAGTGTCCCGGAGAGTGATATCGCGGGGCGGTTCTACCATTTATTTATGGCGTATCGGGAGTGGGCTGTTACAAACCCGAATATGTTTGGTCTGTTTGCCGGTCGTCAGGTACAAGGATTTGACAACAGGGAGCCAGAAGTCATGGAGGAGGCGGAAAAGGTATACGGTATATTTATCGAATTTTACCAGGATGCCTGGCGAAGAGGGGTCATCAAACTGCCGGATCTGGATCTTGACATGCCTGCGATATATGCCGCTCAAATGCAAAGAGCCAATGAAGGGCGAAATCTGAATCTGCCTCTGGAGATCGTCAGTCTGCTGTTGAGTACAGCAACACAAGTGCATGGAATGATCTCTATGGAACTGTCCGGCCGATTTACTGAGCTGGTTGGAAATCCATTCCAATTCTATCAGTTTCAGATTCTCTGCATATTAAAGAAATTCGGAATCACTTACGAACCTGAAATGAACTCTTAAAACTGAACTCAGAGGTTGCATCAGTCTGGCTGGCCATTTGAGGCCCGGTATTCAAAAGAGTCAGCCATCATAACCTGAAACCGGCAGTTTGATTAAAAGGAGGACTTTCCATGAACATATTGACTGAGAAAGTGGTAATTTCATCCCTGCTGAAGCTTCAGCTGTTCTATTGTGCACTGGGAGTCGGTTACAATGTGGTCAGTTATGTCAAGGCTGCAACGGGGGGACAACCATTGTCTTCCACATCACCGATCATCGGGGCTGTGTTCATGCTGATATACGGCTTATGTCTATTTGCTGGTTACCGGGAGTATTTCACGCTTTATCGGGTGCTGATGGCCTTTTTTCTCGTCACGGTTGGTTACAGTGGCATCATCAAACATTTCATTGTTTACAGCCAGCAACCGGATGCCTATTCATCCCAGCTGGCCTGGGCAGCAGCGATTGGCATTAACCTTTTTGGATTCTTTTTAAATCTTCTGGCCGTTGTCGGCCGATTTGAAGCAGTTCCTGAAAATTAGTGATATATATATCAGCAGTATCAGACTATAATTTTGCACATTGTCATTTCATCAAATTTTATGCAGATGACTCTATGTCCGGAATGAAGGGGATTTTAGCCAGTCCATACACACTGATTCACCATAAACAAAAAGGAGATTATCATGACAGTGACACCCAACCCCACCATGTTATGGTTTGTGATCGGCTACGGCGTTATCATGGTTATCTTGGGAATCTGGTTTTCCCGCCGGATCAGCAGCAGTGACGATTTCATCCTGGCAGGCAAATCTCTGGGACCCTTTGTGCTGGCCGGGACACTGATGGCCACTTTTACAGGTAGCGGTACGGTAACTGGTGGATCCAACTCCATCGGTTATTCCTATGGTTTCTGGCCTGCGAACCTTTTAGCTCCCGGCTTAATCATCGCCTTTACCATATTGTTTCTGATCGCCCCCAGGATCAGGCGATTCGGAAAATATACTGTCTCACAGATTCTAGAAACGCAATATGGACAGGGCGCCAAGGTGCTTTCCGCGATTATTATTATTCTGGCCTACACCGGTATCGTCTCGTACCAGTTCAAGGGGCTGGCATTTGTATTGAACGTCACCACGGGCATTCCGGTGGCAACGGGAACCATTATCGCTGCTGTTCTGATCATATTTCTGGCGGTCATCGGCGGGCTGATGGCAGTCGCACCAACTGACGCGCTAAGTGCCTTCCTGATGATCATCGGGTTGATTATTGCGATTCCATCCGTCCTGATTGCGGCTGGGGGATGGGATCAGGTTGTTTTGAACCTGCCGCCTGAGAACCTGACCGCAACCGGATCATTGACGGGATTTCAAATGATTGGTTTTTTAATCCCCATCCTGTTTTTAATGCTGGGTGATCAGAACATATATCAACGACTGGCGTCTTCGGACGGTGAAAAGTCGGCCCGATCCGGCCTGGTCATCATGGGCATCGGAATGTTTCTGGTTCTGCCTTCCATTCCGTTTATCGCCATGATTGCCCGCTCCATGTTCCCGGATATTAATCCCGGTATGGCCCTCATCTCCATGACCACTGTCATGCCGACGATTTTGGGCGGAATCATGCTGGCTGCAATTGCCGCTTTTGTCGTAACCACCGGTAATTCCTACCTGTTATCCGGCGCCACATCGCTCACTTATGATGTGTATGTCCGCTATTTCAAGCCGAACGCCAACTCGAAGGAGATTCTCTTCTTCACGAAAGTTTCCATCCCGATCCTGGGCGTAATGGCGTTTGTGCTGTTACAGTTTTTTCCCACGATCCTGAAAATCCAGATGACCTCTTATCTCGTCTATGGTGCCGGCATCACACCGGCGGTCCTGGCGGTCTTCATCTGGCCGCGGGTGAATAAATGGGGAGGAATAGCTTCCATGATCACGGGCGTTGTTGCCACACTGGCGCTTTATGGAAAATACGGTATGGCAGCCTCAGCGATGGCCGTGCCCATAGCCGTCTTTTTTCTGGTTGTGGTGACACTGATCACACCGAAGAATAAAGCAGCGGCTTGAGCGTTACGTAATATTCAGTATGACAGGATTCCCCCTTTGAAGAGGGTTAAAAATTAAAAAAGGAGAATATAATGATACAAGAACTGAAACCCATCACGGCTGCACCCGATGCAGCAGAACTGGCAAACAGGTTGGCCAGGGTCAGAGAAAAAATGGCTGAAGAAAACCTGGATTATTATGTCGCCTTTGACCCGGTCAACGTCTTCTACCTGACCAATTTTTACAATTATGTGCATGAGAGACCGTTTATTCTGGTGATCGGAAAGGAAGACACTCCCCGATTTGTTGTTCCCAAGCTCGAAATTCCCCACGTTCAAAGTCGGATCAAATGCGAACTGGAGCTAGTCGAATACTTTGAGTACCCGGCGCCAGCCGGAGAGAATTGGTACGACTACTATGCGCCCCTGTTTCGCGAAGATGCCACTGTGGGTGTAGAGCCAGCCATGACCCTTGAGATATACAACAAAACACCTGGCAAAAAGACCGTCACTGATATCATTGACGAGGTCCGGTTTATCAAGTCGGAATTTGAGATCGGACGTTATGTGCATGCATGTGATGTTTTGAAAACAGGGTTTAAGAAACTGGTAGAGATCATCAAGCCCGGATCGATGCTGTTTGAGCTTTATGGAGCTGTTTCACAGGAGATGATGGCCCGGGCCGTGCTTGAAATCCCGGAAGTCAACCCCCTGATTACCAGAGTGGTCGCTATGGCTCAACCACCCAGCATCTCCCATGACCCACACAACTTCACCAACCTGTTCCAGCAGATGGAAGAGGGTGGCCCACACGTGACCATTATAGCAGGCCAGGTGGATGGCTGTGGTGTCGAACTGGAGCGGACCTTTTTCCTGGGAGCGGTTCCTGATGCTGCAAAAAAACCCTTTGAGGTGATGATGGAAGCCCGGGCGCTGGCTTATGACCAGTTGAAGCCGGGAGCCAATATGAGTGAGATTGACAAGCTGGTCAATGACCTGTTCAAGAATGCCGGATACAAAGAGAATCTTCTGCACCGCACCGGTCATGGTATGGGTATCACCGGTCACGAAGGCCCCTTCCTCGCAGAGGGATATGACAGGGAACTGGAGGCCGGCATGATGATCAGTGTTGAACCCGGCATCTACTTTCCGGGACTGGGCGGCTTCAGGCATTCAGATACTGTGCTCATCACCACAGACGGATACGCCAATCTGACCGAAGCCCCGGATTCCTTGGAGGCGTTGACCATAAAACTCTAAATCATCCGTGACTATTCAGTATGCGCTCCGCCGACAGGACCATTTGTCAGCATATTGCGCCTGGCGGATAAAAAGGTGTCAAAAGAAGCCGGCTTGACAGCTGCCCGGACGTTCGGAAAGACAGACCTCAGGCATGAAGAGGCCGCGACTGGCAAATACAACTGATACACCTGGAAATTTCAGCAATGCAGGGGAACCGGGACATTCTGGATATCTGAAGATCCGGAAGGACTCTTTCCAAAATCAAAGGATGACACCATCAACGAATGTAAGAATATGTTCGGCGGACTTCCCCAGGCAGCAGTCAATCCTCAATGGAATCCCAGGGTCATGCTTCAAAACCTGAAGGTGCCGGTGGTATTTACAATCGGGGGCAAGGATCCCTGGCCACCTTTTTGCCAGGAGAAAGTAGACTGGATACGGGCTGAGGATTACTTCTATGCAGAAAACGGGGTTCACTACCCGGACCGGAATGATCCACAACTGGGGAAACAGGTATTTAAACAGATGCTGACGTACCTTGAGTGACGATGTCCCGGCCAGCAGCTTGAAAGCACATTACCGTCGCAGCAGCCTCAGCCAATTGGCGACGCTCAACAGGCTGGAAAGCGCTGAAGCCAGATAGGTGAATGCTGCGGCCCATAAAATCCGTCTGACGCCAGGTTCGTCTTCAACATTAATGTACTCTCCGGCCTTAAGCAACGGCAAGGCCTTGTCGAAACTGGCATCCAGTTCCATCGGCAGGGTTATCAGATGAATCAGCACCCGCATCAACATTCCGGAGATGCCGATCCCTGTTAACAATAACATCACAGTCGGCGAACGGGTCAGGAAGGTCCCAAAGGGCATGACAATCAATACAAATGCCCCCAGTTTTTCAGTTTTCTGGGAGAGTTTGACTAGCGCTGTACGAAGTCTGATCCAGGGGCTCCCTTGCTCAGCCTGGATCAGGTGCCCCACTTCATGGGCAGCGATTGTCAGGGCTGTCAGAGAGCTTCCTTGATAGATTTCCGGGCTCAGAGCAATGACCCTGGATTCAGGATCGAAATGACTAAGACTCACTGAGGACCTGACCTGAGCATTTTGAATCGACAGCTTTTCTATCACATGCTCAGCAAACTGCCCTGCCGTGCCTGGAAAATCATCCCGGTCTGTCTGGTACTCCCCGAAGACCTTTTTCACCCAGAACTGGGGCAGAAAAATCAACCCGAACAACAGAAATCCACCAACAACCATTAACATCGACAATACCCGTTCTTGAATAAAGTTGAGGTCAGATTTGCTAAGGGTCGGCTCAAAATTAGTCAAGTGTTTCCTTTTCATTAATGGGAAACACTTGACTAGTTTTTGAGCCAACCCTTAGCTCTGATATTAATCACTGTAAAACAAAGGCTTTTATTAAAATATTGCCACCTGCCTTTTGTTTCCAAGCACTCAAGTAATCTGTTGGGTTTTTTTCCGGATTTCTTCATTGGCATAATCGGAACAAATGCATACTATAACAGAAACACAAGCGGAGAGCGAGAATGCCAGAAATTGGAACAATATTAAAAAGTCAGACGGAAAACGCAGGAACCATTTTTTACCGCGTTATTTCCATCGATAAAACCTCATACACAATAAAGTCACTTTGCAAGATTAGAAAAGGATTTCAGACTACTAAATATGGAAATGGCGATAAATCTCAAATCTTAAAATCAGAAGTCGGATTCAACTATCTTGAGATTACCAGAAAGGAGAATACGCTAATCAAAAAAATCATTGAAATGAATGTTTAAATTCGGGACGGTTCTGGCAGAAATTCGTTTATTTTCTTTTAAATATCCCAAAAATACCTTTCTTTTTGCCTGCGACAGCTTCTTTCAACCCTTTTCCGGGTTTGAATTTCGGTACTGTTTTAGCAGGTATCTCGATGGCTTTTCCTGTCTGAGGATTGCGTCCGGTTCTAGCTGCTTTCTCAACTGATTGAAACGTACCAAACCCTGCAAGTTGTACCGCTTCACCGTCTGCCATCGCTTCTTGGATGGCGTTCATTGCAGAATTAACACACTTTGCCGCCACTGCTTTTGTGACGTCCGCTTCTTGAGCGATTTTCCCAACAAGATCGTTTTTATTCATAGGGTCTTCCTGTTCAGGTTTTAAAAAAAGATGAGTTTGTGAAGGTTGCACTTGTTTTTTAAGGGTTTACCGGTGTTTTGTCAACGGAAACTCTGTTCTCGACGGACTGACCTCCTGTGATCATCATTATTCCAATAGCTCATCAAACCAATCAGCGATCATGAAAGATAAGATTCACTTGCCTGTTTGGTCAAAAAACTATTTCTCTCCCAATCTCCCACCAGCAGAAACTCTAAGCTCAAAAGCCTCTCCGTTTTACTGATAGTGAAAGAATAAGGTTAGCGAATATCTGAAAACAAAGTAGACTGAAAGCGCTCAAGGAAATTGCGTGTCTTGTAAGGCCATAAAAATGATCTCAGGAGTTGAAGAAATGAAAAATCAGATGAGACAAGTCATCCAGTTAAAACTCTCAAAACGTACAGTGCGGTCAAGATGTTTGCAATTGTCAACTACCCATTCCTATCAATGCCAGTGCTTCTTCCACTTCGAATAAAACATCGAATCTGTACTTAAATCCTTCTATGGATCGATACTCAACCATTCTTTGAGCAGCATCTTTATATGCATCATCCGTTTTCCCGTTGTTCAGTTTTACAAGGGAAAAAACTTGGATACCTTCATCCGTTGCTTGTACTGCTGCCCGTACTATAATATCACCAAGACTTTCATTATCTGGATATTTTTCCGAAACCTCTAAAAACTTTCTTCCAACTTCATCCGATTTTGTTAATGGGTACGAGATCGTTGATTTGAAATACATGATATCTCCTCATATGAGTGTTTATAGATATGTTTCATAATATAAAATTTACTTGAATGAACAATATAAAAAACAATCACTTGAGTATTTGACCTCACATCTATCAGCACTGTACGTTCTTACTGGCAGTTCATAACATTTTTAGTCTGGTGTCAAGAATTTTGAAAATATTTTAAGTGGTTGTGAGAAAATACAGAATCGGAGGTTTTGTGAGACTTTACAGAGGTTTGCTCTTTTTGGGGACTATCCTTAAAATTGAGTTAAACCTGCCCTAATGATCCAAAAAATTTATCTTGATTGAATGAACAAGGATGACATTCATAACGGGCGTTTAAAACTACGTTTCTTTTCTCATCAAGAAAGCGAACTGATCGTCTACAATCGTAAAAATAAAGACGGCGTTATGAGATTTCCATTTCCACAACCAATATCCAAAAACCTTATCCTCTGATCCATCAAATGTTTAAGGTTGGTCTCTCCAGTCTTGTCTTTCCAGGGGAAATAGTTTTTTGGCCAGACAGGTTATCAATATGAGGCAGCCCATCTTACAACCACGCCCTGTTATCTGCCAACCGTGCCCAGTCTGGGTTATTGAACCGAAAGGACCGGAATGAGTTACAGATTAAGATGAATGTTTCGGCTACTTTCCTGACTCTGGATGGTGTGCTCGGCCGGGCGGGTCCTGGCAATGACTTTCCCGGATTTAATGACGTACAATCGGGCAGGTGAGAGGCGTATGGCATCATAGACCGAAGCACAGTCCAGGATGATCAAATCAGCTGTATTGCCTGGCCTGATTCCATAATCTGTCAGACCAAAGGCTTTGGCAGCGTTATCCGTGATGGTCTGATACATCGTGCTGATCTCATCAAAGCCGGACATATGCCCCATGTGAACAGCCAGCCAGGCCACCTGCAGCATATCGGCTTTTCCCAGGGGGTACCAGGGATCCATAACCGAATCATGTCCCAGTGAGACATTCACACCAGCTGCCAGCAACTCCTTGATGCGCGTCAGCCCCCGACGCTTGGGGTACGTATCGAAGCGGGCCTGCAGGACAGAATTATCCAGGGGGTTCGAAATAATGTTGATGTCTGATTTGCGAACGAGATCGATCAGCTTGTGCGCATAGGCGTTGTTGAAGGAGTGCATGGAGGTAGTATGGCCTGCCGAGACCCGGCTGCCGAGGCCCCTGCGGAAAGCTTCTGCGGCAATAACTTCGATGAAGCGGGAGTGGTCGTCGTCGGTTTCATCACAGTGGATATCTATGGGACGGTCGTATTTTTCGGCTAAATTAAAAATATCCCTGACGGATTGAACCCCCTCTTCCCGGGTCAGTTCACAATGCGGGATACCGCCGATCAGATCGACGCCCAGGTCCAACGCTTCAATCAGCAGGTCCATGGCCTTTGGATCCGCCAACAAACCATCCTGGGGAAACGCAACCGTCTGGATGGTAACCAGATCCGCCAGCTCCTTCTTAAGCACCAACATTTTCTTCAGTGCCGTCAGATTGGGATCGCAGATATCAATATGGGTCCGAATATAGAGGGTTCCGTGAACAACCGCCCAGGATACCGCCTGCCGAACCCGCTTCTCCATATCTTCAAATTGGGGATACGCTTTTTTATAGTCCCCCCAGACCCTGATCCCTTCCGGATGGCTCCCGGAGATGTTATAGCCAGGCTGCCCGAGCGTCAGTGCTGCATCCAGGTGAAGATGAGGATCGATAAACGGAGGTGAGACGAGCCGCTGCCCTGCATCGATCGTCTGTGCAGCCTGTCCGTCAATTCTCATCTCAACTGCTGATACTTTGCCTTTTTTTACACCGATGTCCACAGGTGCATCCGCACCGGGCAGAAGTGCATTTTTAATAATCAGATCCATTGGACTCTCATTTTTTGTTTGCTTGCAGGGATGCTTTGACCCTCTCCGGGGTCATCGGCAGATCAAATAACCGGATTGAGGCAGCATCCGCCAGGGCGTTGGCGATGGCCGGTGCGGTTGCCAGTGACGGGGCTTCAGCCAGTCCCTTCACGCCAAGCGGACCCCACGGATGAGGAACTTCCACGGGTCGGCAGATGATCTCCGGTGCGTCCGTTGCTTTCGGCAAACCGCATTGACGCAACCCTTTGGTGAGCGGGCGTCCGTTTTCCAAGCGAAATTCCTCGCTCAGTGCATATCCCAATCCCATAACTGCACCACCTTCCATTTGAGCTTCCACAGCCCGTCGATTCAGGATTCGGCCAACATCGTTGACGGATATGATTTTCAGTACTCTGGTTTCACCGCTTTTTTCATCCAGTTCCAGCCAGGCTGCCTGAGCGCCGTAGGCGTATGCCCAATGGGTGCGGCGACTTTTGAATTCCGGTGAACCGTAGTCGGACACTTCGTGGTTGTCCCTGAAGGGAGCCGTCTCCGGCGGAAAGGTTCGCTGTTCCGAACTGAATGTTTCTCCCAATTCTGACAATGCGATGGATTGACCGCTGTTCCGGTCCCTGATTCGATCCTTGTCAATAGCCATCTGGGCAGGATCGAGCACCTCCAGTTTCTCCGCAGCCAGCTCAAACAGATCCGATTTCAGGCGTTCACAAGCCTCCATGGTCGCTTTGCCCGAAATGAAAGTTTGCCTGGAGGCTGTGGTGGCACCAGTGTATGGTGTACAACCCGTGTCCGGCATACTGACCTGAATCTGGTCAATAGGTACCCCCAAAATTTCCGATGCGATACGCGCCTGCCCCATCATCGCACCCTGTCCGTACTCGTGATGGGTCACGCTCAGATTAATCCGGCCATCCGTTGACAACTCCACCCGGGCGCCGGCACTCTCGGGCAGACCATGACCGAATCCCAGATTTTTTAAACCACAGGCAATACCGAATCCCGGCTGTCGGCCAGAGGAGGTTGTCGGAGCCTCTTCCTGCTGCACTGCCTCCCTGAGAGCTTCAATCACCTCGGTTACACCGGGTACCCCCGGCTCCAGCACATGATCGGTGATGGTTGGTAAGCCGGGTTTCAAAGCGTTTTTCAGCCGAATGTCAAACGGATCCATACCCAGTTTGTTGGCCACCATATTCACCAGCGACTCGATGACAAAATTGGCCTGGTTGGCTCCGAAGCCACGCATGGCACCAGACATGACATTGTGGGTGTAGTAGGAGCGTACGCTGACATCTACTGCCGGTATGAAATAAGACCCGCCGATAAAGGACATGATATTTTCCATAATATCATACCCCAGTGCGGCATAAGCCCCTTTGTCGGCCTCCACCCGGGCTTTGAGCGCTGTAAATCGTCCTTCGCTGTCTGCAGAAAGGCTGCAGTCGAACCAGGTGGGGTGTCGTTTCTGGCAGACCATCAATGATTGATCCCGGCTCAGTGTGATTCGTACCGGACGCTTGAATTTCAGAGCAGCCAGCCCCAGGATATGATGAAATATCACATCCTCCTTGCCGCCAAATGCACCTCCAGTGGGAAGCTGTATGATCCGCACTTTATGCTTGGGCAGGTCCAGAACCTCTGCCACCTGCGCCTGATCGTCAAAGACAGTTTGGGTTGGATAGTGAATGATCACACCACCGTCACCGCCGAGTTCAGCCCATCCGGCCTCCGGCTCCATGAATCCGTGAATTACCCGGGAAGTGGAGAATCGGTTCCGGATGGTTACGGTAGCTTGGCTGATTTCAGAATCTGCATCTCCACGTTTGAGTGAATTTTCGAAAAACAAATTTCCCGGCTTATCATCATGCACGAGCGGGGCATTAGGCGCTTTGGCTTCTTCAACCGTATACACCCCTGGCAGCTCCTTCCAGGACGTTGAAACGGCTTCAAATAAAGCATTTGCTGCAGCCGGGGAATCGGCAAAAACGGCAGCCACCGGGTCAGCCAGAGACCTGCATTCTTCACCAATAGCCACCAGTGCCGGCTGGTCTCGATTGATCATGCCGGTTTTACGGGAACCGGGGATATCCTCTGCCGTAATATGACCGATGTATCCCGGTACCTCTTTTGCGAAACTCATATCCAGATTTTCAAGCCGACCGTGGGGGCTGTCGGCAAAAATCACACGACCGTAAAGCATGTTTTCCCTGACGATATCATCAGCGTACCTGGTCTGGCCGGTCGCTTTCAGGGTTGCATCTGTCCGAGACAGAGACGCATCGTCCGGCAGATGCTCGAAACGTCTTTTTCCGTTGTTCAGGATGGCCGCTGCTTCTGTCACCGCTTCAAATATTCTCTGGTAACCCGTGCAGCGACAGATATTCCCATTTTTCCCAAAATAGTCTCTGATCTCCTCTCGTGTCGGAAAAGGTGTCTGGTCAAGCAATCCTTTGGCAGTCAACACCATTCCCGGTGTGCAGAAACCACACTGGACAGCTCCCGCGTCCACAAACGCGCGCTGGATCGGGTGGATGGGTTGCTCTACACTGGCCAGTCCCTCGATGGTGATCACCTCTGCTCCCGGCAGCTTTCCGGAGCTCAGCTTGATGCCACAGGATTTGGTGGGGCGACCATTCAGCAATACAGTGCAGGTACCACATTGGGACTTACCACACCCCTCTTTCGCGCCAGTCAGTGCTTTGTCCCACCGTAAAAACTGCAACAGGCTCATATTCCGATCAGCCCTCGTTTCAATGGTTTCACCGTTCAGTTTGAACCTGACATTATCATTTTGGATCATGCCATACTCCAATGGCTGTTGATGTTAGGTCTGATAATTTCTGCGGTTGCAGAGATCCGTTCTGCTGACAAAGCCACACCTGTTTTTAAGGGTTTGAAGCAGGACAGTGAAGATGCTCTACTTGAGTTTTAAACGTGTTCGCACCGTGATGTCAATCTGCGATAAAGTAGTAGGAAATCGCTTTTTTGCAAAGTAACCTTTTTGATCTGAAAATGCTTTACTACTTCATTTGCAATACTACCTGTAAGTATCTTATACCGATACTTTGGTACCCATACAATATGCTATTGGCAATCAGCAATGCATGTGATAATTTCCTAAACCTACTCATTGATTTCTGCTTTGTTGATGTTGCGGGAACAACTCAATCAAAGGGTTTATCATTGAGTCGTCCAAGTGGCAAAGCCATTGGACTCTGACTCCGTCCAAAGGACGGGGTTTTCTATGTTAGAAGAAATATCATCTTTCAAGTGAGGATTATTTTAATGCTTGATAATTTTTATCGGTCGCCTTAAGGTATTGTTGGCATATGCTAAAAACTGTCAAGTTATGGGCGGTTAAAACGTTGATATTTCGGGAAGCTGAAATATATTATTCTTTGCAGATTTAGGGAGATCAAAATGGGTATAACGACACAAATACTGGCTGAAGAGATATACAATCTGGTAGCTGAATCCGGTGCAGAACGCTATAAACCGCAGGACATGTTTAAAATATTGATAGAAAAATATAAGGAGGAAGGCGTCAATAAGAAAGATTGTAAAACAGCACTGAAAACTTTGATCAATAACGAAAAACTGGTTTACACGGTCTTGAACGGTTCTTGCACGTCCATGGTAGGTATACCTGGTTGTGAGGAAGATGGATAGGATGCCTACATAACCGTGAAATGAGGGGGGTAAGGTTCTTAGATACATTGACGGCCCTTAATTTTGCCCTGATTGCTTTATTATCAGTATCCGGCATTTTGATGAATTTGACTGAATGACACCTGGCGATGAGAGGACCCGCAAATCCTCTTTTCTGGTCTGTTATTACGGCAAGTGCTCTGACAAGTGTCATTACGTTGTTCCCGTATAGGTTCTATTCTTCTTTGCACAGGGATAACGGATATACTCTCTACATCATTTCCGGTAAACAATTAACCAAACCAATGCCTATCGTATCCGATTTAAATCTGACCAAAGATCTTGGAGTACCATTGCTGAGTCTAGTTACCCTGGGTGGGTCCATTACCTTTCAGTTCTCTTCTCTATAGGAGATACGATGAAAAATAATCACCAAGTTGCACTTTCTCTGGTGACAGGTGCCATCGTTGGAGCCGTTGTTCTTGGTATTGTTGGAAAGATTGTTATGGTCTTTGTCGCATACAGAATTGGCAGTGAACCTAATATAAGTTTAAAAGGGATACTGGAAGTATTGTTGTTTGGGGGATTAGTCGGTACTGTGGGTGGTATTTTGGTTCTCCCTTTAAGAAAAATTGTTCACGGGGGGACAATTCTGCGAGGATTTGCACTGGGAGTTATTCTATTTGGAGCTACCTTATTCACTGTTATTCATGCTGATAGATTCGAGTTCAACAACTCTGGGCTACAATGGTTCATCTTCTCCATTGTTGTTTTTATGTACACAATATTCGGAGCTATTTTAGAAACGATACTTACCCGGTTTGAAAAGGGCAGATTATAGTCTTGACTGGATGTATTAACAAAATCTTAACAACTTCCCAATTCATAACATTTTTTCTCCAGAATGGTCTTTCTGCCGACCGATGTCCCTGGAAACTCAATAATAATCAGCAATGTCCGGTTAGGTTTTTGCAGAAAGCTGAATGATGAAACCTGGATCGAGCTTATAAGGATTTATTAGATTTTCTTAGTTTAGCGTAACGAAAATAAGCATTGTTTGAGCGAGGCAGGCGAGTTTAGCGGTTTTTCGTGAAGCAAACTTTGCAAATCTTTAAATCATTATGCGCAGAGACGGGTTTTATCATTCAGCTTTTGGTCTGCAAAAACCTAACAGGACATTGCTGAATAATAATGACAAATTTGAAATTTCCACTATTTTACCCCCAATATTCTCCATATCAATCACTTCAATTGCTGTAACGCTATCAAATCATGCCTATTTCTCTATTTACTAAGATTTTTATCTGAAGATTCGTTTGTCCCAGAAGTCCATGGTAGTTCGCCAACATCACTAGAAAATGGGCTGTGAATGAGCCGGTTACAGTTTATCGCTGTTATGAAAATTCAATTTGAGGTCACACCATGAAACTATCGGAACATCCAAGCGTGAAGGCATATTACGATCAAGAAGTAGTCCCTCCGAAAATCATTCGCCCCAGTTATGAGATGCTAAAATCGCTCTGTCTGGCTGAACCCTTGATTGAATTGAACAAAAATTTTTAAAAGGAGATATTGTCATGTTTGATTTATTGCATCAAATTCAAATCAGTGGTTCAGCCAGACAGGTACTCGACGCTATTTCCAGCGAAAAAGGTCTTTCCAGTTGGTGGACAAAGGATAATGAATCACTTGCTGAAATCAAGCATGTGAATATTTTTCGGTTTAATGGCGCCGCTGTGGAGTTTCATTTTCGTGTCGACGAGCACCACACAAACGGGGTGCTGTGGACGTGTGTTCAAGCCCCGAAGGTCCCGGATGAGTGGGTTGGTACAATTATCACGTTTTACCTGATGGAAAATGAGGGTGTCACTGATGTTAAATTTAGCCACCGGAATTGGAAACTGGATGACCGCGCATTGGCCCAATGCAATACTGTCTGGGGAGCTCTAATGCCCCGGCTTCGAGGCTTCGTAGAGAAAAACCATGTCAATCCTTACTTTGAAGGCTAGGTGCAAAATTGAAACATCCTTAAAGCAAGTTAGCTTTTTAGATTCCAGCGCAAGGGCAAATTTATTTTCTCGCTTTGTCTCTGCTACTTCGTAACCAACAGAGGTTTCCCTTGCCTTAATCGGACTTTCCCTGATCAGCACATCACTGGCATATAATATTTATTTACGCATTCTTGCTACGACAGGCGCAACAAATCTACTGCTGGTGATTGATGGCCGCATATTAAAATCTCCCAAGAAAGAGGTATCTTTAAATCCAGGTGAGCATCGACAGCTCAAGCATTAACATGGAATAATGACAATTTCATACACATCATTCATTTTCCTGCTCGTTTGCAGCCGATATAATTCAAGTAAAAAGATTTCAGTAACATTCCTCAATTAAGAGGATAAAATGATGAGGAAAGCATTCATGTGGATAATAGTGCTGGTTGGATTATTGATCTGTTTTGGGGGATCGTTGCTTTTATACTTCACGGTGACGGCCTACAAACCGGAGAGCCAGCTTTATATTTCCAATTTGTCGGACAAACCAAAACCCGAGCTGAGTTTACCAACTGATCTGAAACTGCTCACCTGGAACATCGGGTATGGCGGTCTCGGCACAAAAGCTGACTTCATCATGGAAGGTGGCAAAATGGGTGTGCCTGAAGGCCATGACGATGTTGAAAGAAATCTGCGAGCCATCGAATCTGTTCTGAAAGACAGCGTTGCCGATATCTATCTACTTCAGGAGGTTGAGCGGGCTTCCTCGCGTACCTTTGATATTAATGAACTTAATAGAATAACAACCCGTTTCCCTGACTACTTTTCTTGGTTTGCACCAAATTTTAAGGTGCAGTATGTGCCGTCACCCATCAGCGATCCGATCGGTAGGGTGGATTCGGGTATTTTAACATTGGGAAGATGGGACACGCCGGCCACTATAAGATACCAATTGCCTGGTGAATTTCCCTGGCCAACCAGGATTTTTCATTTGAAACGGTGCCTGACGCTTGCCAGATTCAAAAGTCCGGTTGAAAACAGGGACTGGTGCGTGATTAATCTGCATCTCTCTGCCTATGACAAGGGAGCAACTCTCAGAAAACAACAACTAAAATTTGTAAAGAATTTAATGTTGCAACTATACGACCAAGGACACTACGTCGTTCTAGGGGGAGACTGGAACACCATGTTGCCCGGCATAGCGATGGATACCTTCGGGGCATACACAACTTCGAAAAAAAGCCTCTTCTGGTTGGCGTATCTGCCGGAAAACTGGACTCCCAAGGAATGGCAATGGGGTTTCGATAAAGGCGTTCCCACCTGTCGCACGCTTGAACAGCCCTACGTGCAAAACCAGAACTTCACCACCATCATCGACGGCTTCCTGATCTCTCCAAATGTCGATTTAATCGAAGTCAAAGGTCTGGACCTTGGATTCGAGAATTCGGATCATAATCCGGTGATGGCAAGGGTAAGATTAAAGGAATGAAGTCAGGGCCTGGAAATCAGGTTTATGAAAATGCCTTCTGAACCTTTGTCTCTGCAAGTCAATAGCAGCTTCAGGATTTACAATAACCAGAGAATCAATTCATTTTACCCTCACTGTCTTAATAAGACTCGGAATGATCGATCAACGTCAGTCTGGGTTTGATATATGGGATGTACCTGAGGGTTGTCCACCTTGAGACAAAACAGCGTATATACCAGCCAGGTCAATCAGCGATGCCAAAATTCCACCATGTACTACCTGCTGAGGTTCTGGAATACTGATGATCTCAGGTCGCCAGGGCATAATGATCTCCAAACCATCATCTGTTATATCCCCAATTTGCAGATCAAGCCAGTGATAAAATGGTGCCGTCCGTAGAAATACCTCGCTCAAACAAGGCTTATTTTCGCTGCGCTAAGGGATCGTACAAAAATTACTTGGCATAAGCTGTCCACAAAAGTCCCCAAAAGACTGGACATTTTGCCGACAGAATGCCAAGTAATTTTTGAGCCAACCCTAAACTCAGAATATCTGATAAATCCTTATCAGCGCGATCCCTGCTTCATCATTCAGCTTTCCGCAAAAACCTAACCGGACATTGCTGAAATTTCACGTTCCTTCTTCCAATATCCATTCCCCCCTCCTTTTCTATGTTTGGTTGTGCCTGTCAAGGCAAATTAGTATCTGTACTATCCACTACTGAACAGTTTCCACTTCTGGTTGTAAACGAATTGATGTGAGTGAATCCCCCGCCAGATTCTGCATTGATTCTGTAAATTTTTTGAAGAAATCGCGCTGTTTTAGCGTCTCCAAAGTTTGATTAGAATCCCATCGACCGACATGAACCCTTTTATTGGGTTCGCTGGTTTTGAAAACGCTGTAAAAAAACTTTCCTGTCAACTGAGAATCGTTCTTCACATTGGTGACAAATTCCTGGACGGTTTCCTGCCATTGACTCTCATCGCCACTATATTCATACTGAATTAGAATGCCTTCCATTTTTTTACCCTCATGAGTTTGTTATCATTTTTTTGGATCCAATGTCTTTTTTCCTTCCGAAGGCAAGTATCCAAACATAAAAATTCCGCGTGTTAAACGAAATTCGAAGTATGATGGTATCAGAATATCTTGACTTCTGATATTCGTCCAATTTATTATTTAGATATTCAGATATTGATACGGTGAATAACTATGGACTACAATCTTTTTCCTGTTTTTGTTGAAATTATGCGGCATCGCAATATTTCAAAAGCTTCAATGGCATTGGGCTTGACTCAGTCAGCTACCAGCAATGCACTTTCGAGATTGAGATATCAGCTAGGTGATCAGCTTTTTATTAGAACCAACAGGGGTGTTCTGCCAACCGAATACGCACTGGAGATTTTTGATCGGATCGAGCACTCGATTGAAAATTTGAAAAGTATTGGAACTACTAAGACCCGCCGTACTACTACGCTTTCTGAGATCTCAAGAAGATTTAAGATCGTCGCATCGGATCTGGAAGAGTGTTTGATAATTCCAAAGCTTGTTGAAGCATTGAGTGAAAAAGCACCAAATATCCAACTCGAAATACGGCCTTATAATCGAAAAACAATTAAGGATGAATTTGAACTGAACCGCACCGATATTGTTATGGCGTTTCTCAGGGATGATTATTCAAATGTAAACTCTCTGGACCTGCTTTATCAGGATTTTTGTTGCGCAGTTCGCAGGGGACACCCCGTTATCAGAGAAAACCCTTCTTTGGAACAGTTTGTAGCACAAGGGCATTTGCTGGTATCTCCTGATAAAGGAGGATTTCATGGCGTTGTGGATGATCAATTGAAAAAGGAGAATCTTGTCAGAAAAGTGGTTGCCAGTGCGCCCCATTTTCTTTCTGGTTGCCAACTCTGTTCATTGTCAGACCATATCATTACACTGCCTCGATTTTTGGCTGAACAGGTCGCAGAAAATTTTAAGCTTAATCTGTTTGAATTGCCATTTAAGATGGACGGATTCACCATCGGCATGCATTGGCATCAACAACTTCATAACGACCCGGAACACAGAGTAATCAGAACGCTTATTAAATCAGTTGTTCAAAAACATTACCATGCCATTTCTCTCGCTTAGGGATCGTTAAAAAATAACTACACATTATCGATTTGCAAAAGTCTTAAAAACACTGGATATTTTGCAAATCGATAATGTGAACTAATTTTTGAACCGACCCTTATGACGTCACAAGGGAAATCAGTCTCAACCTGGCAGGTTGATGAATATGATGAAGAGAACAACTTGTTTGCGACTGCTCATGTTTTTTTTATTGGTAGTTAGGCCGATCTTAGGAAATAGGAACATTAACCTTTGTTATGAAAGCTGGGATATGTTCTGGATTTTTCAAAAACAAACAAGCAGGACAATTAGTTCTGCCGGCCTTGATAGACTCAGGATAGTCATAAGACAGGTTTTACGTCTCATTTACAGTATTCCTGAAAGATCGATGGCGGTATAAGCCAAAAAAATTGCCAAGACGACATTAACAGTTTTCATAAATGTTTTGTTTATTATGAATGCCAATTAGAGCAAAAATTATTTCCTGATCTCCCTGATCTGAGGATTTAACTATCTCTGCCAAAAGCGATTCAAAATGAGCATCCTCTTTACCGTTTTCACTTCAAAAAACTCAACCGCTTCTGCACAAAATACAAATCCAGCTCAATCGTCAGGTCGAAAGACCGTTCAATACTCTCCAGCTTAATCAGCGAGCAATAGCCCCATAAACCTTGCACCATTCCAGTCGCATAGCAATAAGCAATTTTCTCAACAGGATCATATTCAGTAAGATACCACGTTGCGGTTCCGCATGGATCAAACAGCTAGGCAATCACCAAAGGATCTGATTCGTTTTCTTGTGTGTAGATAAAAAGAAATCCAGGAGGTGGTTGTAACTTTCAGATAGTAAACTACTTGGTATATTGATAGCATATAAATACACGTTATGCTTTTTTCACCTAATGCTGAGGATAAAACCTGTTTATTATTATAATCCTTTGTTTTCCTGCCAGGTTAGCCATATCTATACACAAGAGGCGATAGAACGATAACGTTCTCGCCGAGAACACTAAAATCTGCTACCTCTGCAACCATTTTATTTGAAGGAGAGGCGATCGTATTTTAAAAACGGTGTAAAACCATGAGAAAAAGACTGATAAAGCAGCTGGATTACAAAGAGAGGCAGTGGTTATATAAAGCAATTTTTCAAATGATAATGGCAGATAAATCCGTGGCACGAGAGGAAATTGATGAGTTAAAATTCACACTGCGGCAGATCACCGGGAAGGATCTAAACGATTACAGTGGCATCGTTAATTCTGCAGAATTTCTAATCCCTTTGAAACCACTTAATAACATATCATTCGACCATGCTTTCATCATGCTGATGGAAATTGCCAGGGTGTCAGCCATAGATTCCGATTTTGTATTGGCAGAAGAGGAACTTATCACGGAAATTCTGTCACTGCTTGATTTTGAAGAAAGTGCAGTGAACAAAGTAGTACAGTGGACTAAAAAACTGGCTATAATTAACAAAGAAGAAGAAGATCTAAAAAAGGAGTTGAAAAACAGTTATCGGGATAATAAATGATCGCAACTTCTCTTCCTTTTTAATTAGAATTTGCCGGAGTCTACACGAACCGTCGTGTATCATTCGATCACTCTTATATTGACATTCATTCCAGCATTGCTATAGTCTGATTATATAAAACACAACAATATCAAAGGAAAAACAATGAGTATCAGACAAAAAATCGAAGATATCCTAAAAGAAACCCCCCACATCTCAATTGGTGAATTGCGAAACCAACTACCCGAAATTAACCCGGGGAGCCTGAAGGCTGATTTTTATAAGCTCAAACGAAAACTGAACGGACCTGTTCCAAGAAAAACGACAAAATCAGAGCCGAAAACCAAAAATAAAAACGACCAGCAGCAGGTTAGTGAAACATCCGTTGATACCCTGCAAGCCAAATTTCCAGATATCAAAAAGAAAAGCGCCCGTCAGCAGGTAAATGAGTATCTGAACGAGAACACTGAAGCCAAATTTGACATGCTACAAATCATATTCCCAGACATCAAAATGGCAAGTCTCAGAACCTACATAAGTTTGTGGAAAAAGGTGCAGGATCCTAAAAAGGAACCAGTTGAAGATAAGACTATAACAGCAATGACGGATAAGATTGCGAAGAAGCAACCGGATGAAAAAAAGATCAAACCCAAGATCAAAGTAAAGAAGAATAAGCCCGCGAAGAAGCAACTGGATAAACCAGCGAAGGAAGATGACGAACTGATCAAATCACTTAAAAGAACGATTGCTGCTCATGAAAAAACAATCAATACCTTGAGCAAAACCCTAGAACTTCTAAGTCCGGAAAGCGAAAAAGGAGAATTGAAGGGGATGACGCTGTCTGAGATCAAAAGTATTGCGGTGACTTATCTAAAAAGCATTAAAGAACTGCCTGCTAAATTAAGAAGAAAGGGGATAAGTTAATTTTAGTTTTTCTGATCAACCAAATTTTTTAGTTCTTTTCCGGCACGGAACACAGGCAACTTCTTTGGTTGAACCTCTATACTATCTCCAGTTTTTGGATTCCTTCCTGTGTATCCCTCATACTTTTTGACGTGGAAGGATCCGAACCCCCGGATCTCCACCCGATCCCCTGCAGCCAAAGACTCCTTGATGGAACCGAAAAACGGATTGACGGTATCCCGGGCTATCTCTGCTTTAACCTTGCTGCTGGTCTCTTGGTCTGTGAAGGTGCCCATCGATGTCATTTGTCTTTAGAAAGGGACTCACCTTTGAAATATCTCCCAAAAAAATACCGTTTGAGTTATAGCTTTTAATTTACTGTCAGAAAAATGTCGCTATTTTCGCCTCGATGCTATTTTGACGATACACAGGACTTCCATATTTGTGGATAATTAGGCCAGAAGAATCAAGTCAAATACCTGTGATAATGATAAGTTATCACAGGCTTCTGATTTCAGAGTTTATCCAGCGAGAATTCAGCGTCGATTGATGCTTTCTTGAATGGCTTTTTTTGAAGTCTCTTCATTTTGGATGCAACCTTCGATTTACATAAATAATTTCAGCAATGTCCGGTTAGGTTTTTGCAGAAAGCTGAATGATGAAACATGGATCGAGCTTATAAGGATTTATTAGATTTTCTTAGTTTAGCG
>Ga0233437_1001577_pt1 | contig 40894 bp, 30 predicted proteins | sample SI_122_August201_FD_182714 | JGI IMG/M metagenome (GOLD analysis project Ga0233437, IMG submission 182714) | Seawater microbial communities from Saanich Inlet, British Columbia, Canada - SI_122_August2016_200_MG | ecosystem: Environmental > Aquatic > Marine > Inlet | place: Canada: British... | reverse complement strand
TATTTAGTTGACAGGCAGATTTGAGGATCTGGTTCTATTGGATCCCCATAGCAGTTCGAGGAGCTTGAGTCAACACTCGCTCTAATGAACCATTGCCTTACAATGCTTCATTGGAGCTTAATTGTTGTAGGTAGTTTTTATTTTCAACTTTTTCACATTCTTCAATTTAGGGTTTCATTAATCCAGACTAGGAAGATTCAAAATATAGTTTGTACTTCTTCCTCCTTCACCTGAATCTGATAGGACACCCTTGTCTATTAAATCTTGGATATCTCTACGAGCAGTATCTCTATGTACTTTTGTCATTTTCGCCCATTTGGATGAATGTAATTTACCAACGAAATCGCCTTGGAGTTTATTGATCATTTCAATTTGTCTCTCATTGAAATTTGTGTTTTTATGCAACTCCCAGAACTTTGCTTTCACTAATATTTTCGATAATGTCTCATTGGTTACCTCGAGTGCATCAGTCAGACGTTCAAAGTACCATACGAGCCATTGGCTAATGTCCATACTTCCCTTTTGAGTGGATTCTAAATTGTCATAATACCCTTTTTTAGATTTCATGATTTGAGCGGACATACTATAGAACCTTTGGTTGGTTCTGTCTGCTCTGGCTAATTGAGTATCTGCAATGGCTCTGGCAATTCTTCCATTCCCATCATCGAACGGATGAATACTTACAAACCATAAATGAGCTATGGCTGATTTAATTACAGGTTCCATACTTCCGTCTGCATTGAACCACTCTATAAACTGATTCATCTCCTCTTCTAATCGGTGAGCTTCAGGAGCAGTGTAATGCACCTTTTCTCTCCCCATTGCACCTGATACAACTTGCATTGGACCATGTTCATCACCTCTCCAATCACCTACAGTGATCTTGTACATCCCACTTCTTCCTGTTGGGAATAGGGCAGCATGCCATCCACACATTCGATCCTTAGTTATGGAATCTTTGTATTTTTGAGTTGCATCCAACATCATCTCTACAACACCTTCTACATCCCTACTTGCATTAGGCAAACCTGATATTTCCATCCCAAGCCTTCTAGCCACAGATGACCTTACTTCTTCTGGATTTAATAACTCTCCTTCTATTTCACTTGACTTGACAACGTCCTCTGTTATTGTCTCAAGCACGGCTTCTTCTCTAAGTTCGAATCCTATACCTTCCATTCTTCCTATTAATCTGCCTTGCAGATCGCGAACCTTACTCACATATGGAAGCAAGGTATCATTATCCCATTTAAAGTTTGGCCAGTCTTTGTTCTGATGTAAATACATTGTCATTTTTTTAAATGGCGTAAAATATACAGCGAATATAGGGTCTATTTGACGTAATACAAAATAAACGCCGTGTTAGTTGCGTCAATAAAAGCAAATAATTGCCGCATGCTAAGTTAAATGCCGTATTTAATACGGCATTAACAATGATCAATTGCCGTATTAATCAGTAAAGGAGTTGCCATTTTTAATTACGCACAACGTTATGCCGCTAAATTTTCGTTGCCATCCCGCAGGGTGGCTATGAAATTTAACGGCTGTTAGGTGTTGTTGTTTTTGATTTGTAATCAGGGTGAATTTTCGTAGTTTGTTCCATCAATGGTGCCAATGATTGTGGTTCCTTCCTGTTGTCAGCTGTTACAACAATTATCATATTCAAATCTTGAATTAAAGAGATTGCTTGCCCTCCACGACCACCTCTGAAATACACTTGCAACCCTTCTTTCGATTTTAGAATATCCCAATTATAACCAACATATATATCTGGCTTGTCACTCTTAATATAAGGAGTGAATGTCTTGTCTATCCAGTTTTGGGAAACAATCCTTGTATTGTCAAATACACCACCATTTAGATGTAATTGACCAAATTTTATCATATCACGCGATTTAATATACAATCCACCACCAGCTTCATAGAAACCACTTTTACCATACCATTTATATTCTTCAATTTTCAAAGGTTTAAAAAGATATTCTTCAGCAAATTCAGCAATATCCTTCTTTGATGCGACTCGTATTACCTCACTCAAAATAACACAATTAGCTCCACAGTAAACATACTCAGTTCCTGGTATCGAGTTCATTTTCAGACTTAAACAACCTTTCAGCCAATTATCCATATTTTCTATACGTGTACCATCATTTCTCGGGTCATCTAGTGGCAAGTTTTCATTGTATTTAAAGCCAGAAGTCATTGTTAAAAGATGCTCAATTGTAGTTTGATGTTTCCTTTTGTCTTTTTCAGAAATTTTATATTCTGGAAAAAAATGAAGCATTGATTGATTTATAGTATCAATAAACCCATTCTCTAATGCAATACCAGTTAGAATTGATGTGAAAGCTTTTGTAACAGACATAATAAAATGAATTTCATCTCTGTCACCACTTCGATAATACTGTTCCACAATTAATTCGTCATCCTTCATAACAAGTAGACTGTGAATATTACCATACTTTCCATCATATATGTCTAAATTCACCTTAGAAAGTAGTAGTGTATCAATATTATGCTTTTTGACTGTTGATACATTTATTCCATCATTCAAATCTACAGGACTTTGCATAATTTTAACTTTGTTTTGACAACCAAAACCAAATAAAACTATAACTACAATTAATATTCTTCTCACTGTTTATGTCATTTAATAACACCTAACGATTGTGTAAACCTATTGTGTTTATTTTTCATATATGTAATGATGCAATGGTATTTATTTGTCTAACGGCGGGGGAATAAACGTAATACTTGACATTCATCTGTCTGTAATGGTTTGGCTCGTATAAAGATAGCAAATTTTGAATCTAGAAGCTATCCAACGGACTCTTAATATCGCTCAGCTTTCGTGTTGATACATGAGTGTAAATTAAAGGTGTGAATGGTCTTAAATCCAGAACCTCAAGGATAACTAATAGCAGTCAAATATCTACTGTAATCAAATCATTACAAACCAAGAAACAACATGGCGCCTCCGCAGGCAAAAATTACCAGTCCGGCGAGAGAATGGGCATATCGGGCCAGTGGTCCGGATTTCATGAAGCTTAATCCTTTTAGACTTACCCAAACCATTCCCATCATTGTGGCTATGGTGGTGACTGAAAAGATGAGGGCTACTAAAACGACAATCAGAGTATTGAATTGAGCTGCGGGGTATATGAGGAGCGGTATGAGTGGTTCACAGGGACCAAAAATAAAGATCAGGAATAGAATCCAGGCGGTGGCTTTCTTCTTTTCGGTGTCATGGACATGGGTGTGTGACTGTACATGTGCATGATTATGTTCATGTCCTGTTCCGTCTGAGTGCAAATGGAAGTGTGTATGTGGCTTCCTTTTAAATGCACGCCATAAACCCCAGATCATATAAGCAAAGCCGAAGACGAATAAGATCCAGGCAGCAATTTCCCCTCGCATGCCTTCAAGCTTCTCGAGCGAAAAAACAGCCGATCCAATCGCCAGACCAATCAAACCAATTACTACTGAGCTCAAAACGTGACCTATACCACAATAGAAACAAATTCGCAAAGTCTTGCTAAGAGTCCAGTTTCTGGCCTTGCCTAAAGCAATGAAGGGCAAATAGTGATCGGGCCCCAGAATAGTATGCACGAGAGCGAGCATAAAGGCGGATCCAAATAAGATGGCTATTGTCGTTTCCATTTAATCAGACATTGTTTTCGGCTGATAATGGCAAGATTCAACCGAAAGGGTTTTAGGTACGCATAAATATACTTATTTTCCCTGCAGAAATAACTGATAAATGGCAGTTTTAGAAGAAGTCTTCAGCTTTCAGTCTTCAGTTTTCAGAAAGAACATGCCAGCTTAAGAGTGTTGCTTGATATTAAAGTTTTCTCTTTATCTGTCCGACTAGCTTATCAGCATATCTTTTAAATCCTAGATCTGTGTAATGTACTCCGTCAACGGTGCCTTCCTGGTCGGTGCCTATGAGATCTTCTCCTGAGATCAGGTAGAGTTTTTTTATTCCTTCGGATTTGAGGGCTTTGAAGGCCTTTCTGAGCTCTTCATTCTGACGATTGAGTTGTTCCAGATCCTTTGCAATAATAGCTGACTTGACAGTTGTTGCTGTTTCAACCAGAAAAATTGGTGTGTCAGGATACTCACTCCGGATGTAAGGAATGAATTCCATGTGAAGGGGATAAATAACATCCAGATTATGCAAATTGGGGAGACAGTCAAACACATAGGCTGAGGCATCGATTTCGGCAATCAATTCAGCCAACTCCATCTCCATTCTGCCGTTTCCTGAAAAGCCCAGATTTATTACTTCTCTGTTGAGCTGACGTGAAATGATGTTTGATGCTGCCATGCCCGGACGACTGGCACAGCCCCCCTGTTGAATAGAAGTGCCGTATATCACTATTGGCTTTCCGTTCAGAATAGATGATGACTCAAGCACACTACCCTCCTCGACACCAATCCATAAAGTATCAATCCCATCATATAAGGGCAGATTCATATGAAAATGGTGCATCTCACCATCCAAGCCTTTGAGAATTTCACGTTCGTTTGCCTTTCCGCTACCCGGACTACCGGATCCTGCATACCTCCAGATTCCACTGTCGTCCATATACAAATCCACACCTTTGATCCCACATTCTGTCATGTGCCACATGCTGTTATCATATCGCACTGTCCATTTCGCCCAAATTTTCCTTGAATTAGTTTTAAAATGCACCGACAAACCGGCTGAATTTGTACCCAGCCTCCATACTGGGGCCCGAACCACATCTTTTGCTTTTGCCGGTAAGCGATCATAAGGATGCTCAAGCTCACTCCATGCTTGTCCGCTTAATCCAATGTCCAGAGCATTATGCCACTCTTTTTGTCCCTGAGCTAAAATGGGCAGAAGACAGAGGACTATAGGCAGTAAAAAAGTTGATCGAAAAAAGGGTTTGGGTTTCATGTTTCGCTTTTCTCCAAAGATAACAGAGAATATTCTTTGTTCCACAGGTAAAAATCACTACTCCAAGGGCAAATTTCAACTCCGTCATCCAATTAATATCAATTGCATGTAGCAATCAATTTGGAATAAAATTTCATAATTTTACATTGATAATTAAAACTACTGAATGAAAGTTTTCAAACCGAGAATTAAAATCTGCTGTATCATGAGCCCAGACGAGGCCAGAATGGCTATTGGGGCCGGTGCTGATTCACTGGGACTCGTATCTTCAATGCCAAGTGGTCCTGGTGTTATTTCTGACAGCAAAATCCGGGAGGTGACACAGATTATTCCCCCTTCAATAGATGCTTTTGTGCTCACAGCCCTTGACAACTCCTGGGATCTGATTGACCTGATCCGAAAGGTAAAAAATCGTACCATCCAGTTGGTAGACCGACTTAATACGGGTAATTACCAGGAGATCAGAGCCTCTATCCCTTGCGTGAAAATTGTACAGGTGATTCATGTGATGAACGAGGAAGCTATTGAACAAGCCATTCGGGTGAGCTCATACGTAGACGCTATTTTGCTGGATTCCGGAAATACTGAGCTACCAACGAAAGAACTTGGAGGTACTGGTAAAACCCACGACTGGAATATTAGCCGGGAAATTGTTGAACAAGTGGATACTCCGGTCTTTCTTGCCGGAGGACTAAATCCGGATAATGTTGTAGAGGCCATTGAAATAGTAAAACCTTTCGGAGTAGACGTATGCAACGGAGTAAGAACAAATGAAAAACTAGATCCGGCAAAATTGAAAAAGTTCATCGATAATGTAAAAAGGTAAATAGTGAGGGTGATACATGTTTGCAGATAGGTTTTTTTTGCTGATAACTGATAACTTTTTTTGCTGAAGACTGATGACTGAAAACTGATGACTTTTTCTAATAACTGAAAACCTTGTCCCTGCGAAGGCAGGGATCTCAAATTCTTGTCCATATGTCTACAATAAAAACCCTTCCTCTTATTCTTTCTGCTTTGTTTCTCCAATTTTGCTCTTCGGAGCCTCAGCAACCAAACGTCCTTTTCATTGCTGTAGATGATTTACGGCCTGAACTGGCATGCTATGGAGCTGATTATATTCATTCACCAAACATGGATAAACTGGCCGATCAAGGTTTTTTATTCACCAATCATTATGTATCAGTTCCTACCTGTGGGGCCTCGCGATTTAGTTTGCTTACAGGCAACTATCCTGTTTCAACAGTTCAGGTGGGCAATGAGGCGATTCACAAAGATATCTCGGGAAAACCAGAAACGGAAATACCTGAAAGTTTCGTTCATCACCTGAGGCGTAATGGCTATTACACGGTCGGAATCGGAAAGGTAAGTCACTATGTTGATGGACTGCTTTATGGATATACTGATTCAATCGGATCGGAATATGAAATGCCCCACAGCTGGGATGAGATGCTATTTGACAATGGTAAATGGGGCACCGGCTGGAATGCATTTTTTGGCTATGCTGATGGTAGCAACAGGCAATCAATGAAACGACAGGTGAAGCCATATGAAGGGGCTGATGTGGGTGATAACGGATACCCCGATGGACTAAGCACTCAATTAGCAATTAAAAAATTAAGAGAACTGGTAGCAAATGACGGTTCTCCTGATGCAGATCAGGAGAACCAGGCCCAGGTAAAGAAACCCTTCTTCCTGGCTGTTGGTTATTTCAAACCTCATCTGCCTTTTAATTCACCAAAGAAATACTGGGATCTGTATGATGAATCAGAGATTCCTTTGTCTCCATTTCCTGAGCTTCCCGAAAATGTTCATAAGGCTAGTCTGCACGGATCAGGAGAATTCAATGGCTATCAGCTTGGCGACGAAAAAGCTTCACTCAATGCCCCTGTTTCTGATGAATATGCGAGAAAACTGCGCCATGCTTATGCCGCTTGTGTGAGCTATATTGACGCTCAGATAGGCATTCTGATGAATGAACTCGAAGAACTTAATCTGGATGATAACACTCATGTTATTATTTGGGGTGACCACGGCTGGCATCTGGGTGATCAGATGGTGTGGGGGAAGCATACCATATTCGACTACGCAACACGGAGCACCCTAATAATAAGACCAAGGACCAAAGACCAAAGACCAAAGACTAACGACCAGAGTATTTCTTATGTTGTTGGAACTGTAGATTTGTATCCTACAATTATGGAATTGTGTGGGATTGAGATGCCGTATGCCGGGGATGGTGAAAGCATGATGCCATTGATGAATAATCCGGAAATGGACACATGGAAAAATGCGACTTTTAGCTATTTCAGAAAAGGAATTTCACTACGAACAGAGCGTTATCGCCTCACAAAATATTTCCGTAATCAGGAGCCGGTTATTGAACTATACGATCACAACAACGATCCCTACGAAAGTAAAAATATAGCTCAGGATAATCCGGAAATAACGGATAGTTTGATGAGGATCTGGGAAAAAGGGAATACCGGGCTATACAGTTCGAAATAGTTATCAGTTTTCAGTTGTCAGTTATCAGGAAGAAGTCGTTGGTCATTGGTCCTTGGTTTTTTGCTGAAAACTGATAACTGAAGACTGATAACTTCTTCAATTTTTCTACTTTTTTAGAAAATTTGAATCAACATATTTCTGAAACTGCTCTTTGTATTGTTCTGCTACAGGAATATATTTGTCTCCGAAAACTATTCTGCTTCGCTCTACAATTTTAATCTCCGACAGGTTAACTATGAAGGAACGATGTACCCGCATAAAGCGGTCACCCGGCAGTTGTTCTTCAAGAGATTTCATACTTAGCAATGACATAACAGGCTTATCGCTTAAAAGGTGAATTCTCACATACTCCCGCATGCCTTCGATATACTGAATATCAGAAAAATTTATGCGTATAAGGCGATACTCTGACTTCACAAAAAGATGTTCTTTATCGTGACTCACCTTGTTGTCGGCCATTTTTGCTTCGTACTGTTTATGCGCTTTTCCGGCTGACTTAAGAAAGTCGAGGTATGCAATAGGCTTGAGTAAATAGTCCACAGCATCAACCTTAAATCCTTCAACAGCATACTCACTATAAGCCGTTGTGAACACAATCATGGGCTTCGGATCGAGGGATTTCACAAAATCCATTCCTGAAAGATCCGGCATTTGAATATCTACAAAAATCAGATCTACCATATGATCGTCCAGAAATGTTATTGCCTCCAATGCACTGTTAAAACTTCCGACGAGTTCGAGAAAAGGGGTTTTTTCAATATAAGCCCCCATTTGTCGCAAGGCGGGCGCCTCATCATCTATGGCTATACTTTTAATCATCATTCAATGGAGTTTTCAGGAATACAAAATAGCTGTTATTCTCCTCCCGGATGGATAAATTGTACGAAGAACCAAATAGCACATCTAATTGCCGGCGTATATTTTCAAGTCCGATGCCAGGAGTTGGGGAATCCCCGATTGCATCGGGGCAGGCGGAAGTCGGGAGTCGGGAATCGTTCTTATCTGGCTTTGAATTGCGTATACGATATTCTATTGATTCATCGACGATCTGCATATTGAACTCCACGAAAGATTCTGATTGATAACTTACCCCGTGTTTGAAAGCATTCTCGATGAAGGAGATGTGTAATAAAGGTGGAACAAGAACATTGGGTATATCATCTGGTAAGTTGACATCTATTCTTACCTGATCGTCATATCTGATTCGCATCAAATCGAAATAACTCAATAGAAACTCAGTTTCCTTTGTCAGTTGCACCTTGCCATCATGGGTTTCGTATAACAAATAGCGCATAAGTTTTGACAAGCGAATAACTGCATCCTGGGCTTTAGCCTGATCTTCATCAATCAGGGCATGGATATTATTCAGTGTATTGAGAAAAAAATGCGGGCTAACCTGATTTCTCAAAAATGCCAATTCCGTTTGCAGATGGTTTTTCTCAATCTCTTTGCTCCTTTGCTCCTGTCTGAACCAATGTGAAAAGATTACAATTGCAGCATCAAAACCAACTAACAATATGGATACCACGAAGTTGTAATACACCAATGGTGGAAGCAATCCGGTATTTTGGGGATCTGCTTGCCGTGGATTTTGTCTGGGAGGATGCTGCATATTATCCATGGGTGGCCTTTGGGCTGGTCCTCCAAAAGGATCATCAACAGGTCCTGCCGGATTAAGGGGTGAGAGTTTATCCGGAGAAATCCAATCATTAACAAATCTTAGATTGGGACTTAATACACTAACAATAACTATCAGAATGAGAGTGCCGGCGAGATAAAGCGACCTTCTCTCCCCTTTGATTAATTGGGGAAGTAAGAGATAGTGGTGCAATAGAAAAATGAAGATAAACGGAACAAGACGTATCCATTCTCCAAAGACCTGGTTCCACCTGATGTTTCCGCTCCTACCGGATGTTAAAACCGGAAAAACAATAAGAATGGCCCAGATGAGGATATAAATCATCATCTGAACCCTTTCTATCTGCTTGTTATTTGACATATTGGTTTAAATCTACTAAAAACCTCTTCTATTTTACACTTCTGACACAACGTACCATATTATAAATTCTGATCACATCTCCCTGCGGACCATGACCGTACGGGTAATCAGACGGATCACCAACTTTGGGATCGCTGCGTTGAGCTCCTGCACCATGAACATCAGTGAAGTTATAATTACCAGAATTCGGTGGCATCTCCATGAATCCTGATGCCTCTCCAAAGCTCACATATGCAGCATTTCTTGCCATTCCATTTGCGGAGGTATGTGTTGTACTGCTCCAATAAAAGGCCCAGTCTTTCTGACCAATCTCATTTGTAATCTCAGTACAGCTAAATACGGGGTCAATAGCTGGGGAGCCAGTTGTTGCCGGAGAGCGGGAATAATCCACTATTGATTGCAATTCTTTTGCATCCGGCAGGCGCCAATCATCATGGCCTGCAAACTCAAGATTCTCAGCCCATTCAAGAGCTTCTTCCCAATTCATTGTACCATCATTATTATTACCGGCCTTCAATTCCCCGCTGTCAAACTGCATCCACATCAAACCGGTAGACTGATCAACAATACTGCTATCTTCCTGATCGGCAAAATCATTAATTCCGTACAGTGCATTTCCACGCACGTAGCGAACAAATTCAGTGAACCCACTTCCTGTTGGCTTAAAAACCTTTGGGTAGCCCTTAATCCTTCCATCAGCGAAGTTTACTCCAAATACTGTGGCATCACCTCCCATGGTAGTAGAAACATATTCAGTTGATGACCAGTATTGTGCATCGATCAGGCGTTCACCTGCACTCTCGTCACCGAATCGAAAATCGAAATACTCATCATCTAGAAAAGGAACAGAGCTACTTGAGCCCCCGCTTGGATCAGTACCGGAAAACAGGATCAGCGAATACAATTCTTTGATTGTCGGCAATCTCCAATCGGTGAAGCCACCCACATTACAGCTGATTGCTCCTGCCACAGCCTGATCAAATGTAATCTTATCATCAATCTCCTTTGTCCACATCAGTCCGCTTACCAAATCTGTTATTGTTCCATCTCCATTATCAGAATAGGATGGTTCATTGCCTCTATAGTGAGCATCCTGACCGTAGAAACTTTGTCCTTCTGCTGACTCTGTGATTTCGCTAGAATTATTGTAAAATGCCTCTGTACCTGTATCAACGATTGGGTAAGTTTTAGTAATAATTGGATCGACCACACCCAGACTATCCTGATCTGCAATCAAGTCATCATCTGCAAATAGCCCTTCACATGAAATCAGCGTAAGGCTAAGGGAGAATAGCAGACCAGCAATCTGGATCATGGTAAGGGATATAAAATAATTAGTTCTTCTCTTTTTAGTTTTCATAATTCCTCCTCTTTATTTAATTCATCACAAATTTGGCCCACACGGTGAATTTAAGCAAAACCGATCAACGAAAGGGAGGATTTTGTCAACGAAGGGGGACCGGGGACTGGGGACAGGGGGACAGGGGACGGTCCATGGTCGCTGGACTTCGGACTTCGGACCTTGGACCTCGGACTTCGGACTTCGGACCTTTGTCCTTTTGTCCCCAGTCCCCGGTCCCCCTGTCCCCAGTCCCCTGTCCCCCTGTCACCAGACTTTTTTCCTATCTTCATCCTTTATAATGAAAAAATATCGTCTGTTTGTTATTCTTTTTCTGATTCCTTTTATTTCTTGTAACACCCGTTCTTTTCGGGCTGATATTATTGTTTATGGTGGTACTTCAGCCGGGGTGGCTGCGGCTGTTGAGGCTTCACGGCTTGGGCTTTCTGTTTTGCTTGTTGGTCCGGATATACATTTGGGCGGGCTTTCAGCCAGTGGACTGGGATGGACTGATTCGGGAAACAAGAAGGTTGTCGGGGGATTGGCCAGAGAGGTTTATCAGCGTATAAAATATCAGTATGATCAGAGCGAGAACTGGCAATTTGAAAATGCAGAAGACAGCCGCTATTACAAGCCTGATCAGGATGCCGTTTGGGTTTTTGAGCCCCATATTGCAGAGCGGGTTTTTGAAGAGCTTATCCGGGAGGAAAACATTACAGTACACCGTGATCGATGGCTCGACCGAAAATCAGGAGTTAAGAAAGAAAATGGAAAGATATCCTCCATTCGCATGCTAAATGGAGACGTTTATAAAGGCAAAATGTTTATTGATGCAAGTTATGAAGGTGACCTGATGGCAGCTGCCGGCACAAGTTATACTTTAGGTCGGGAGAGCAATGATCAATATGGGGAAAGCATTAATGGTGTGGTTACTAAGCGGGACATTTCACATCAGTTTGAGCTGGATATCGATCCTTACCTCACTCCGGGCGATCCTGAAAGTGGTCTTCTTCCAAGAATTCATAATGACGATCCGGGAATTGAAGAATCGGGGGATCATCGCATTCAGGCTTATTGTTTCAGAATGTGCTTAACCAAAGTAGAGGAGAATCGGATCCCTTTTCCTAAACCTGAAAATTATGATCCTCTTCAATATGAATTGCTGGGCCGTTATTTCGATCAGGGTTGGCGCAAGCTGTTCAATAAGTTTGATGAGACTCCGAACAAAAAAACCGATACCAATAACAGTGGTGGATTCTCAACTGACAATATTGGAATGAATTACGACTATCCTGAGGCCAGCTATGATGAGCGTGCGGCTATTGTTGATGAACATCGCAGCTATCAGCAGGGTCTCATGTGGTTCATGGCTTATGACCCGAGAGTACCAGAAGATGTTCGCAGTGCTATGAGTCAGTGGGGCCTGGCAAAGGATGAGTTTCTTGATAACAACCATTGGCCGCATCAGATTTATGTAAGGGAAGCCCGACGAATGGTGAGCGATTTTGTTATGAATGAGAATCACCTGAGAGGTAAAAAGGCCACTCCCGAATCTATTGGGATGGGATCGTACAATATGGATTCTCACCATGTTCAGCGCTATGTTGATGAGAAGGGCTTTGCCCGAAATGAGGGAGACGTTCAAATTAATCCGGGCGGACCTTATTCTATAAGTTACAGGGCTATAGTACCAAAAAAAGAAGAGGTCACTAATTTACTTGTACCTGTTTGTCTGTCCTCATCTCACATTGCATATGGCTCTATCCGGATGGAGCCTGTTTTCATGATTCTCGGCCAGTCAGCAGCAAATGCAGCAGGATTGGCGATTAGTCAGGGCAAGGCAGTTCAGGATATCTCATACAAGGAGCTCAAAGCACGCCTGATCGAAATTGGTCAGGTATTACAACTCACAACAAAATAACAAAGCCTTTTCCCACATATAACAGCTTGTTTTGTACAAGTCCCTTATAAGGAGCCTTACCGCTCAATTCTTTTCAAGGGAGTGCATTTTGTGGGAGCCTCACCGCTCCTTTCTTTTCAGAAGAGTACATTTCGGCACGCCAAAGCTTTGCTTCGAGAGGTTCCGAAATGTACTCTTCTGAAAAGAAAGGAGATGGAATGTTTTGAGTGTTATTCAGTAACTATTATTTCCTTCTCTTGCCTACTTCTATTAGAGTTTTGATATCCTCTTCAGGAAGGGCTCCATCCGGTAGGGGACCTATATTCAGAAGGAGATTTGCATTCAGGGCTTTGGCATCGGCCAGCATTTTCATTACTTCGTCGGGAGTTCTATGCTTGCCATCGTCACTTTTATTATACCCCCAGGCGTGAGGCTGAAGGGTGGTGCATATTTCTCTGGGCTTATTCTTGTTCTTATCGTACACAATTTTCGAAATCTCAAACTGCTTCCCTACCCTTGCTTTACCACTTCGCTCGGGAGCCATGAAATCTTCGTCGCCGTTTGCACCTTGCTTGAAAGAGATGAGGGCGTGAGGGGACAGACTTCTGACCAGAGCATATGTGGAATCAATAGGGAATTTATCATGAGAAGCATATACACCCATGATCGGATCAAACCAGATTCCGGCAATATTGGGATACTGAGTCAGCAATTCGGTAAGCTGCTGATGAACAAAATCGATGTAAATCTGAAAATCAGCTGGCTTTTCGTACTTATATTCTGGCTGAGGCTCAGGGTATGCCGGACGGGCATTATTCCAGCCATCTTCTCTCGACATGAAGTAGGGATGTTTCCAGTCGGCACCGTAAGAGTAATATAAAAACAAACCCAGGCCCTTCTGCTCGCAGGCCTCGTATAATTCTCCGATCAAATCTCTTCCTGCCGGAGAATTTATGGAGTTGAAATCGGTAGCATTGGTTTTAAAAAGGCAGAATCCGTCATGATGCTTGGAGGTGATAGTGATGTATTTCATTCCTGCAGATATCGCTGTTTCAGTGATCTGCTCGGGGCTGAAAGTTGCAGCAGTAAAGCTGTCAACTAATTGGGCATATTCAGCCACCGGAATTTTCTGACGCAACTGTACCCATTCGCCCATCCCCAATTGGGCATAAAGGCCGTAGTGCAGGAAAAGGCCGAACTCGGCTTCCTGGAACCATGCCAGGTTAGCGGCTCTTGGAGAATCTACATATTGCTCAGAGTAGTCATGTAGGTAGGATGGGACTTCAACCTTTGGTTGGCAGCCTGATAAGACCAAAGACCCAAGACTCAAGACCAAAATTAGACTTAAGAGGGAAGGCTTAAGAGTTAAGTTTTTTGAATGCATTTTTGTAAGTTTGAAATTCTTGACTTAGTGAATCGATAACAAAGTAAATGTACTAATAAACCTATAATTCAGAATCTATGAACCGAGCATGACAAAAGGAAAAATATTTTAACACATACGTGGATGATTGTTTTTGTTATGCAAGCACCATCAGACAAATAAAATTAAATATAAACGGATGAAACTTCAAATTACCAGCTTACTAATTATTCTTTCAAGCCTCTTTGTTCATGCTCAACCTATGTCAACTCAGGAGATTGACATGTTGGTTGCCAGTACTATGGAAATTTTTGATGTTCCCGGTATCGGGGTTGCGGTTTTGAAAGATGGGGAAGTGGTTCATATGAAGGGTCATGGTGTTCGGTCTTTAGATTCGAAATTGCCTGTTAATGAGCATACATTATTTGGGATTGCTTCTAATAGTAAAGCCTTTACGGCTGCTGCACTTGGAATTTTGGTTGAAGAGAAAAAAGTCAGCTGGAATGACAGGGTGATCGATTACATACCTGAGTTTAGACTGTATGACCCCTATGTTACCCAGGATTTTAGAATCCGGGATTTATTGTGCCACCGCAGTGGGATGGGACTGGGTGCCGGTGATCTGATGATCTGGCCGGATGGGACAGATTTCAGCCGGGAGGATGTGATTCACAATCTGAAGTATCTGAAGCAGGTATCTCCGTTCAGAACGAAATATGATTATGACAATCTATTATATATCGTTGCAGGTGAAATTATTGGTAAAGTATCAGGAACAAGCTGGGAGGAGTTTATTGAGACAAGAATTCTTAAACCCCTAAAAATGACCTCAAGTGCAGCTTCTTTCAACAGACTAAGTGATGCATCAAATGTCATTGCCCCTCATGGCCGGGTTGAAGGTGTAGTTCAGGTGGTGAGCCGTACCACCAGCGAGCTCATGAATGCTGCCGGAGGAATATATTCCAGTGTGTATGAGATGAGTAAATGGGCCGACTATTTATTGAAGCAGTCAAAAAATCAAAGCGACAAGCCAATAATCACATCCAGGACAATCCAGGAGTTATGGTCTCCGCAAACGATTATTCCGGTACGAAATCCCGGTTCATATAACACACATTTTTCAGCTTATGGACTAGGATTCAGACTGGCCGATGAGAAAGGATACAAAGTAATCTCCCACACAGGCGGACTAGCCGGAATGGTGACAAAGATGACACTTATTCCGGAACTGGATCTGGCCATAATAGTTTTCACCAACCAACAGGTAGGAGCAGCATTCTCAGCCATCACCAATCAAATTAAAGATGCATATTTTGGTATCCGTGACGTAAATTGGGTTAAAAGATATGAAGCAGCAGCAAATATGAGCACTTCAAATGCCAAAAACCAGGTAGAAAAAGTATGGCAACAAATAGAACAGAATAACAAGGTAAGCGAGTCACCGGGTAACCGAGTAACCGAGTCACCGATTAACCGAATAACCGGCACCTACAAAGATCCCTGGTTTGGCGAAATCACAATTTCTAATAAAAACGGACAGCTATTCTTCCTTGCATCCCGTTCGCCCGGATTGGATGGTGAAATATTCTGGTATAAAGGCAATACTTACGTGGTGAAATGGAAAGACCGGAGCATGGATGCTGATGCCTTTATTTTGTTTACTTTAGACATCAATGCTCATCCGGCAGGATTTACTATGAAAGCTATTTCTCCCCTGACGGATTTTAGCTATGACTTTCATGACCTGAACTTTAGAAAATAGACTAAACTCTTACTGATGGTAATTAAGTGGTTTATCCAACACCAGATCAAACAATCGATGCGAGCATCGATCTGGCAGAAAACGCTGGTGATTAATATTATTCTGGGGCTGGTGCTCTTGTTAATGCTAGCCTACCTATTATTCCTTGGAATCTTTATTGATGTGATTCTCAACGAAATGTTTCCCGATAATGATCCAATTATCCTTTTCAACAGCATGTTGCTGTATTATTTTGGCTTAGAGTTCTTCATTAGATTCTTCATGCAGAGTTTGCCTACCTTAAATCTGGAAACATATCTGCATGTCCCAATTAAGAGATCAAGTATTGTCCATTTTGTAGCTTCGAAATCCATTGTGGTTATCGGGAATTACCTATCATGGTTGATTTTGATACCCTTTGCCGTTAAAGTGATTGTGCCGAATTATTCAGTAGGTGTTGCACTAATCTGGCTGCTGGGGATCATCCTGCTTATTTTTACAAATAATTTTCTGGCAACCTATGTTAAACGTCATCTCGTTGGCAATCCTGCCATTGTCGGAGTATTTGGTATGACAAGTATTGTCCTGGTTTTTTTAGAGCAGTTTAATATTTTGTCCGCATCTCAACTATCAGCGAATTTCTTCGGCCATCTTCTCGAGGATCCAATCTTTCTGCTCATACCTTGTTTAGCACTCCTTGGCTCCTATTCACTGAATTACTTTTATATCAAGTCAAGATTATATCCGGAGGAAATTACACATAAAAAAACGCAAAAAGTTGACAGGCTGGCAAACGTCAGGTACTTCAGCCGTCTGGGAATGACAGGTCAATTATTGTCTTTGGAAATGCGTCTGCTTTGGAGGCACAAAAGAACACGAAGCATGCTGGTTCTGGCCCCTCTGTTTTGGGGCTATGGATTGGTATTCTACCCAGATGCCGTCGAAGGATTTAGCCTGAGTGTTATTATGATTTTTGTTGGAATTTTTATGACAGGAGGAATGATGATCAGCTACCTGAGTTATTGTTTCTCTTATGACAGTAACTTTTTTGACGTGATCCTGACAAAATATTCAGACATCCGGCAGTATATCAGAGCTAAATATATTTTAGCCCTTACCGTCTCCACAATCTCATTTCTGGTTACCATTCCATACGTCTTTATAAGCACCCAGATTCTCTTCATTAATAGTATGATTTTTCTCTACAATATTGGTTTATTATCCTTTGTACTCCTGTACGTTTCAACATACAGCCGCAAAAAAATGGATCTGAGCAAAGGATCAGCTTTTAATTATCAGGGTTTTGGAGCATCACATTGGTTAACCGGACTCCCTGCCTTTTTTTTGCCCATTGTAACTTTTCTCCCCTTTCGATGGGCCGGTCAACCTGAGACCGGGATTATAGTTATTGGTTGTCTTGGATTGATTGGACTTCTGTTCCATAAGTTGCTACTTGGAGTTGTAATAAGGCAGTTTAAGAAAAGTCAATATGCAATGGCTGAAGGGTTCAGGCAATCAGAATAAATCAAGCTCAAAACAAACACAAATTCGACAACATTATGATACAGGCAAATAATATCACCAAAGTATATCACTCAGAAACCGTATTGGATATTCCTGAAATCACTATCAGGCAGAACGAAAGTTTTGGATTAGTAGGAAATAATGGGGCAGGCAAAACAACTTTCTTTAGATTGATTCTTGATTTGATACGTGCAAACAGCGGTAATATTACATCCAAATCCATTGATGTGAGGTCAACAAATGACTGGAAGAATTATACGGGATCTTATCTTGACCAGAATTTCTTAATAGATTTTCTCAGCCCTGAGGAATACTTTGAATTTCTGGCTGAGGTGCATGGTTTATCAAAGGGAGATCTGGCTGAGTTTTATGCTGAATATGATGAGTTTTTTGCAGGCGAGATACTTGAGAAAAATAAATATATCAGGGATCTGTCGAATGGTAATAAACAGAAAGTAGGCATTGCATCGGCACTGATGTTTAAACCAGATTTAGTTATTCTGGATGAGCCTTTTAACGGATTAGATCCCTCCACACAGATCAGGCTTATCAAAATTCTGAACAAGCTCAAAACAGAAGACGGAGTAACTCTTTTGGTATCGAGTCACGATCTCAGTCATGTAACTGAGGTATGTGACAGAATTGTGATTCTTGAAAAGGGCAAGGTAGTAACTGATCTGGCTACCAATGAGAACACACTGAAGGAATTGGAGAGTTATTTTGCCTGATAAGGGCTCTTTGAATTGCTTTCCTGATTTCTTGACAGAATCTTATCAAACCTTGACAGAACCTTCATGTTTCTTGACACATCTCAAGCTAATTTTATCTTGGCTGGAGTGACCTTTTGTTGGCAGAAACATAAAATGTTTTGTGAAAGACAATTCTGGGAACTCCCAACCACGACATTTGACATTGAGTTTTTAACCAAACACCAATTAAGATGAAAACAAAACTACTCCTCTTTCTCCTAAGCATTGCCGGCATTGGAACATCACAGGACTTTGTCATATCATTCACCAGCGGGATGAATGATATTCCACTTGACAGTATTATGGCTGAAAACATCAGAACTGGCGAAACCGTCACGTTTTCTGGTGATCAGAATCTGGTGCTTGCCACATCGGCTGGAATTGATGTCACTCAGGTGACAGATTATAAATCTGAAACCTACCCTAACCCATTTAGTGGTCAAACTACTTTCAATTTGACAGTCCCAACTCCCACTAAACTAGACATAAGGCTATTTAACAGCTCGGGACAATTACTGGCATATCATGAATCAGATGCTGAACAAGGTGTTAACAGTTTTGCATTATCTGTTAAGGAGCCCGGTCATTATTCATTAGTAATCAGTCATGAATATGGCGTTGTAACAAAAAAACTGATTTCAATAGGGGACAATGAACAAGGCAACCAAATTCAATATACAAGCCTTGGGCCCCTTGCTTCCGGGGCTAAGAAAATCAAATCCACTAATGATAATCCCTCTTTGGAATTCATACTTGGAGATTGCATTCGCTATACCTGTTTTGGTGATATTCATGCAGTCCTTTTTCAAGAGGAAGTAAGGAATTCAAAAGCTTATAAGGTAATTTTTTACCCCTGTGTTGACCCTGAAGGACAAAGCTACTCAACAGTGATTATTGGTTCTCAGGTTTGGATGGCGGAAAATCTGGCCTATTTGCCTGCTGTGAGTCAGGTAGGTGAGAATTCATATGATGATCCTCATTTTTTTGTTCATGGTTATAGTGGCAATAGTGTCAGCGAAGCAAAGGCATTGACGAACTATAGTGAATATGGAGTCCTATATAACTGGGCTGCTGCCAATACGGCTTGTCCGAGTGGTTGGAGATTACCCTCCGACGATGACTGCAAAACCCTGGAACACTACATGGGCATGCACACTGGTGAACTACAATTGGCGGGATGGAGACAAAGCGGTGATGTTGGGAAAAAGCTCAAATCTTGTGAGGGCTGGCTTGAGGAAGGATGCGGGATTAACTCAGTTGGTTTTAATGTTATACCTGCCGGATGGAAAAACCAAACACAATTTGAAGATCTTGAGAAACACTTCGTCATCTGGAATTCATCTTATATCGATAATTTTTATGCCTACACCAGGGGATTTGATTTCGAGGAGGATGGAGTATATAAAGGAGGTGCATCTAGAAATTTTGGGGGAAGTGTAAGATGTGTGAAAGATGATTGAATATTATTATTATTTCTTTTATCAAGCAATAATTTCATAACTCAGTGTGTAAACCACCACAATGAAATCAAGATGCAGAACGATTGGATTACTATCGCTAATAATTCTTAGTAATTCATGCATAAGCACAAGTCATTCGGGAGAATATCCAGTTCCAGATGAAGTCAAACCTGTAATACCTCAATCCGAAGAAATTGTATATACAAGTCCGGGAGGATATGAAATACATTTAACCCAATATACTTTCTTACGTTTTTATAAAGAAGAAGTTTGGGAATCTGATCCCTACTCTCAAATATTAGGTGATTTCGAACATATTACAAAAGTATATCAATCCGATAGCATGAGAATCGGATACGAGTTATATGCATCAACAGCAGTCTGGGACAATGAGATTCGCTTAAAACTTGAGGTGCTTCATAAGGCTAATGATCTAACAATTAGCTTAAATGAACCGGTAATTAACTATCAACAAGAATTATTTCCATATTGGGAGTATACTGATAGCATAGTCTTGAACGGGCAATTCTATTATAATGTATATTCCACAGAAACAGGCATAAACCACCTCTATTATCAAATGAATAATGGTTTGATTTCGTTTACCCTCGCTGGTAGACAATGGTATCTGCGTCAAAACTGAATCAAGTAATATTTCAATCTACATTTATAAAAATTGCAGGATAAATTACTATTTTTCGGATTCAAGCACTGGACAACTACTATGATAAACACAAGCCATGATCTGGCCCTGGTATTTTTTCAAGCTTTGAATACCCGGGATTTTGATTCTGCCAAAAAGTTTCTGCACGAAGATGTTGCCTTGGATTTCCCCGGATCAGGGCGTATGGAAGGTATCAGGAGGGTAATAATTTTTATCAAGGCACTGTTGCGTAAATATCCTGTTTTGATATTTAATATCCGGGAGGTGATCGTTGAAGGAGACAGGATATGTGCCATCTGGACCAACACAGGAGAAAATCTGGCAGGGGATGATTATGAAAACAGCGGCATAACATTATTCCACCTGGAGAATCAACAGATCATTTTCATCAGCGATTATTTTAAAGACACTTCATTTACTACATGACGAAGATATTAGCCTTTAACGGCTCCCCCCGCAGATCGGGCAATACAGCGATGTTGCTCAATGAATTCACTAAGGGAACTGAAGAATCAGGAAATCCGACAGATGTTATTTTTCCTGATGAGATCAATCTGGAAGCATGCAGAGGATGTTTGCGCTGCAATATTTTGCGCAAATGCTCTGTCAGGGAAGACGATTGGGAAGCCATCAGTGAGAAAATTCTTGATGCGGATGTACTGGTTTTCGCATCACCTATTTACTTTCATCACCTTACCTCTCCATTGAAGAAAATGATTGATCGCTTTCGTTCTTTCATACATGTTCAGATTACCGAAACGGGTATCGATCATACACCATGGGTACAGTGGGATAAAGATTTCGTTCTCATTCTTCCGATGGGTTCATCTGATGATATTGATTCCAAACCAGTTGTTGACCTGTTCAATTATATGTGTTCCATCCTTGGACCAAAAAATCGATTACATGTGATTAAAGGGACGCGTTTGGCAGTGGTGAAGCAAGTTGGAAAGACAGCCAGGGAGCTTGAGATTCTTTATGCGAAGTTGAACTTACCGGTTCATCTGGCCCAAAAAGATGCAGCAAAGAATAAGGACCTGCTTGTGGAGTGTTTTGAGCTTGGGAGGAAGCTGGGAGGGGGGGGAGATTCGTGACGCCCTTTCGTGACCCCGGATCGTGACGCCCTTCGTGACGCCCTTCGTGACGCCGGGTCGTGACGCCGGGTCGTGTCCGAGTGGCAAGGCGTGGTTATGCTTGGTTATTGTTTCCTATTATTATTTGCAGGGCCTCTTTGTAGGATGGTCCGATGGCTATGGAGCTATCTGATATTATGATTTGATTATTTTCAATTCTTTCTATCTGTTCAATGTTAACGACATAGGAATTATGCACTCGAATGAATGAGGCCGATGGCAGGTGATCAATTATCTGGTTTAATGTCATTCGGGTATTTACCCTGCCGGATGGTGTATATACATGGAGATAATTTCCATTGCTTTGGATATAGAGGATTTCTGAAATGCAGGTTTTAACTTGTTTGAAGCCATCTTTCAGAAACAGGTATTTGCTCAAAATCCCACTTTTCTCCTCCTCATTTAACATCATCAATTTCTTCACTTTCTGAATAGCTTTGGCAAAGCGATCAAATTCTATTGGCTTGAGCAGATAATCAGCTGCCTCATATTCGTAACTATCAACAGCATACTCAGAATAGGCTGTTGCAAAAACAACATGCGGACGAACACTGAGTTGATCAAGCAGCTTAAGTCCGGATAATCCGGGCATATTGATATCAAGAAAAACTACATCAACGGGATTATTTTTCAGGAAATCCCGGGCTTTGAATGGATCTGAAAACAATCCAAGCATCTTAAGATCAGAGATCTTTGCTGAGTGCATTTCGATTACATCCAAGGCTCTTGGTTCGTCGTCAACAGCTATGCAGGTGATCATTTTTGGGACATGATTTATAACAAATGATTATAGTAAGGGTTTAAATGATAAAAATACAAATGCAATTTTATTTTTCTGATGGAGCTCGCACAATAAAAACAATCATCCTCGTGTGTGTAAAAGTATTTTCCAATAATCTTCAATACATATATATTTCTGAACAATAGCACCAAAGTTAGTCGGAATGTCCAAATGTTATAACCTTAGGTCACTACAGTGGCGCGAATTCCCATTATTTACAGACTGATACTCATTATAACTATAAATCGTTCATTGGTTTCAGCAATTGATAAAGTATGCTCGTCGGGATAAATATGCTCCAATCTTTGCCGAACATTTTGTATCCCAATCCCAAATCCTTTTTCTTTATCAAAGGTTTCAAACTCCTGATCCAATGAATTCTCAACTACAAATTGAAAATGGTCATCTACTATAGAGATATTTATTTTTAGCTCAGAGGGATTATTGGGATTGACACCATGTTTGAAAGCATTTTCAACAAATGGGATCATCAGCATTGGGGCAATCCTAAGGCTTCTTTGTTCATCGTTTAATTCAATATTGATCATTATATCATGCTCGACCGAACTTCTGATTGATTGCAGTTTAACGTAATCCTCAATATATCCGATTTCCTTCCGGATGGGTATTGACTCCTGCTCCATATCCTCAATCAGATATCGCATCAGGTTGGCCAGCTTGGCAATGCTCTCCGCTGTTTTATCATTGCCTTCTTTCAGGGCGAAAGCATATACCGTATTGAGAGAATTAAAGAGGAAGTGCGGATTCACCTGGGATCGCAGTTGATTCAGTTCGGCTTCTTTATTTCTGAAAAGGGAAAACCCATGGCTCTCAGTATCTGCTATTATTTTTCTCACATAAGCATACACAAGGGCTGGTATAGCAATGGCAAATAAAAAGAGGCTTGGAAAACTCAATGTTTTAAAAAAAGAGACATTAATGCCCTGACTATGTAATCTGAAAAAAGATGAGGCTCCATTATATCCTGCTTGAAGAATAATAACACAAATAAAAACTATAGAACTGGCAAGAAAAAATTGTCCAAATTTCCTTGTAAAAATGTATCTGGGAATAATAAAGAAAGCCGTTAAATAAAAAATAATTACCCCGACAATAAAACTAAATAAACTTCCCGTATCCGAGGCAGATTCGATGTTTACAACTAAACTAAAAAAGAAAATGGCAATCAGGATTATATGTACAGTAATTTCGAGATTAATAAGCCTCTCCTCAAGAAGGAAAGCAAAACCTTTCTTCCTTCTGCTAAGATATGAAGCATAGAAAAAAGCGAAAGAGAATAAAACCGTGAGCGTTGAACTTGCCAGACAAAGTACCAGTGAAGTATCAATAGACTTATCACCAAACCAAGCATTCGGCTCAGCCTTAACTATTAAAAATATAGCAAAAAAGTATGCCACGACAAGTAATGTCAGCGATATTCCATATAACAAATACTTCTTTTTCAATATGAAACGAGGGATTAGCCAAAATGTATGCACAATTAAGAAAACAATTAGGCTCACTAGCCACAGGAACACCCAACCAAGAAGCTCACCTGAATCACGCAATATGTAAATCGAGAATATTAAGAAAAGAAGTATCAGCCCATTTTTGATAAAAGCCATGCCGTTGATCTTGGAGCCTTTCCCCTTGAGAAATTTTTTATAACGTATAAGTCCATATATCAGAATTATCAGTGCTAAGAACATGATAATTTGTGGACCATACCAGCTAAAAAGATCTGTCACAGACTTCTTCTGTGACGAAGACATTATTTTATTACTTGCCAGAATACTCTTCACTCTGCGATCATCTACATGAACCCAGGCATAGTCCCAAATTAGTTCTTTCTCATTTTGATCCAGTGCTCCTTGAAGAGCCATATCTATCGTTGTCCATAGAAAATATGATTGAACTTGACCAGAAAGCCTTTTCTGGCCTAGTTCAAGAAGAAGTTTGAATTTGCCTTTTGGATTATCATTATTCGGATCTACAATAAACCCCAGGTATGTACGAATTAGTGATCGATACCTGGGGATAGTGAATAATGCTTCCTCATCATTAATATCCAATTCACTGAATATTTCACTTGGTTCATTACGAACAGTTGAGCGCCTCTGATTATGCCATATACCGTATCTTACATTGCTATCATAGCAATTATATTGAATCCTTCTTGACTCCCAGTCGAAATAACTTGAATCAACGATCTCTTCTGATAGGTAGGAGTTCAAAAACTCAAGCTGATCATCTCTGAGTTCTCTGCGCATGTCAATGCGAACCTGATCGTATTTTCCACCAATTGCTTTTAATCTTTCACTAAACATTTCTGAACTGCGGCTCCAATAGTTGTTGCGACCTGCACCTATCCCGTTCCAATGTACAACTGAATTAAATGTCCAATAGTCGAAATCCATATAAAGGCTATCCCCGGGAGACAATATCAATTCTATCTCCTTGCCTCCGAATTTTAATTTGGCTAGAGTGAATGCCCATGTTACACTTTCGGTTTTAATCACAAAAGTACTGTCTGGCTGGACAAGAGCTTTTAATACCTGTTTGTTCTTATAACCCTTCTCATCCTGACCTATCAGCATTCCCGAATCGAAACTCAATACTGATAAACTAATTGCCTGATCCGTTCGGTTGAGTAGTCTGCCGGATAAGGTGGTCATCCGCTGAGCAGATAATGAGGCGGTAAAAATAAATAACACGAAAATAAAGCTGACTCGTTTCATTCTTGTGGGCATTTGGTTTCTAACCCGAAGTAAGGATCAAAATTCATCAATCAGAAATAAATGGGATGGAAGTAGAGATTTATGGGATGGAGGCAAAGGGCGCCACGAAGGTGACGCCAAAGGTTACGCCATCCGTGACGCCAAACGTGACACCGAATGTGACGCCGAATGTGATGCTGGGATATTTGGGATGGAGGAGCTTAGTTACATAGCCAATATTGTAGAAAAACATGAACTTTTATGGTAAACCATAAGAATTCGCGTGAATATTTATGGTTAACCGTAAAAATTCACGTTGCTTGCAATATGTGATCGAAAGATGACTGATAAAAAGTAGTGGCGATGATTTGATCAGCGGTCAAAAATGCCAGATTAATCACCGCTCTCTGGCAAATCAATCTGCAATAATCTGTCTATTTTGTCCATCATACTCCAGATTTCGACAACTTTTTCGGAATTAACTCCAAAAGAGTATCCTTTTTTACTCCTCAATTAATTCATATTTTTAGCTATGTGTTTTTATTCCAACCCTCATAACCACCATAAATGAAAGGTATTTTTCGTATTTTGATTCTTACCGTCCTGTTCAATGCTTGCATCCAGACTGAGGAACAGTCACTTGTTCCGGTATTTCATATCAATCCTGAATCTGCTGAGCCTGGCAAATTTTCTGATTATTTTGATAAGCTGACTTATCTTAAATTGGAATTGGATTCCGAAAATCCGATTGGAAATATCAATAACCTCGAAGCTCGTGAAGATGCCTATTATATTTTTGATAGCCGAAGCAATAAAGTTTTCAAATACGGTCTGGGTGGTGAGCTTTTAATGATCATTGATAAACAGGGAAAAGGTCCGGGAGAATATCAGCGGATTTCAAGCATTTCAATAAATGAGGACGATCATGAGGTGATAATTAGTGATAAAATGGGAATGGCTATCCGGTATTATTCCTCCGACGATGGCACATTTATCCGAAAAATGGATATGGATTACATACCTCTGGCTATTACTTACATCGGGAAAGGCAAAATTGCTGCCCACCTGAACTTTGTTCCTCATCAGCTGGAAATCGAAAGTGCAAATCCGCATAACCTGATCTATTTTCGATCGCCTGATAAACCTGTAAGTAAATTCTTACCATTTGATCCATCCTTGAGGCATCCCTTTTACGGAGGCAAGATGTTTACTAATACTGATAAGGGAACTTTTTTCATGCCTCCATTTTATCATCAGGTTTTTCTTTTGGATGAATCAGCTTGTGAGCCCTTTTTAGAGTTGGATTTTGGAAAATATAACTTTCGCTATGACATTTTTGGAGAAGCCAGCACATCTTCAGAGCAACTGGATAGAATGTATAAATCACATCTGGTTTTTACAAAGACTGGTTTCGCCGAAATGAATGACTACTATTTTTTCCAATATGGGTGGAAAGGCATAATTTATTTTGCCTTCCTTAATAAATCTACCCAGGAAGCTCATGTCCATAAAAAGTTCACTAATGATATCAATGGATTTTCAGTGGGTTTTCTTAAAGAATCCGGTAACAATAAATTATTATTTGCAATTGACTCTCATGATCTGGTAAGCCGACGAAATCATTTCTACAATATCTCGAAAGATTCCTCAAAATCACAAGCTGAGCAAGAAAGTGCTCAAAGATACTGTGATAGAATGGATTCAATTATTGGACCATTAACTGAAAATGATAATCCGGTGATTGGAATTTATGAGATGAAAACTGGAACGTGATGCCGGATACGTGACGCCCGTTCGTGACGCCGCTCGTGACGCCTTTCGTGACGCCGCTCGTGCTGGTTTTTTTGTCTTCTTAATTCTTTGGTATATTCGTGGGCTGTTTGTAATTAATACTTATGATAAGATTAGTTGATATTTTAAAGCCTGCTGATATTTTTCCTGAATATCAGAATACACCGATTGGCTTGTTGCTGGAATACCATAATCTTGGCCGGGGTCATGATAAGTATTCGAAAGCACAATTGCTGGTGGGAATGTGTATGGATTACAGGAAGAAGCTTCGGATTCCTGATAATTTCTCATATATCATCCGTACAGGTGGTGCCAACATGAGGAATAGCGAATTTCAAATATCTTATGCTATTTCGCTTGGTGAAATTCGTCATATGGCAGTGATCGGACACAATAATTGCGGGATGGCTAATCTGAATTCAAAGAAAGAGGATTTCATCAAAGGATTGGTTGATCATGCCGGATGGAACGCAAAAGAAGCCGAGGATCACTTTGAACAATTGGCCCCAAAGTTTGACATAAATAACGAGATCGACTTTGTTCTCGCAGAATCAAATAGACTGAAAAACCTCTACCCAAAAATCACTGTAGCTCCGCTATTTTATAAGCTTGAGAACCAGAGAGTTTATCAAATAGAGTCCTAGCCCCCAAATGAGATTGGAATTTCCACGAAGCAGCAGTTAGTAGTAAATAACAAATACAGAGATTAAGCATCAGAATTGATCTGTTGAACCTGGGAATTGGGCTCTTTTTATTGAAAATTATTATTACCTTGGTAGAGTTCCCCTTCGCAGAAAGTAATGATTTGAGAAAGTTATTAGAAATTCTATTTTTAGCAGTCCTCTTTTTTTGCTTGGGCTGCGAAACCGAACCAATAATCTCAATTTCTTCAAAACCCGTCCCTGTAATTTATGCTGTTTTCGATGATCTCGACAGTGTACATAACATTGTTATCACAAAAAGCTTCGGAGCAGATTACAATCCTGCAAATGAAGCGCGGATTTTTGACTCCTTATTTTTTGATGAAATTGAAGTAGAAGTGGAATATCTACCTCCCGGATGGAGGACCGAATGGCAAGCTATTGATGTTCAGCATAATGTTGGTGTCAAAAAGGACTCTGGATTTTTCAGCTACCCTTATAATGAATATTATCAGTTTAACTTACCATTGAGGGAATGGAAACGCAAATTTGTTGATTCGATTAAAATTGAGGTCCGGATTCCTGGTTATGAAGACTTAATCGGGAAAATAAAAATCATAGACTCAATCACAATCTCTACACCCAAATTCAATCAGAAGTACGTTTATTTGGTCCCAAACTCTTCTTTCAAAATACATTGGAGTAACTCAATGCCTTGGGAAGAACCCCATGCATGGAGTGAGATTGATGTATCTTTTGAATTTATTGAAGAGTTGGATACAGGCCTGAGATCCAAATGGGTGCATTTTCAAAATACACAATACTTCCTTTCACCTCATGAGAAATACAGGGAATTGAGCATCACATATGAGGAGTTTATAACTAAAGTTCTTCAGGAACTCAAGGTGGACGATAAAGTGAAGTATACTTATCTCGGTGAAATTAAGATGCATATGACCGGTGGAGATAACTTCATGGTACAATACATGAAGTATCTCGAAGGATACAATGATTATAGCTTTGATGGATACTCAAATATTCAAAATGGCTTAGGTATATTGACATCCGTAACGCATTTTCGTAAAAAGGACATGTATTTTGATTTTGAAACCAGAAAAACTCTGGTAGATGAAAACAGATTGAAAAAATTCAAATTCTCTCGAAGATTTGAGTGACCCTCATCAGTTTTTTCACAGAGTCTACCAAATTGAGGCACCCAAACCCAATGCCCTATTTCAGGACAAGCCTTGTTTTCAAATCCCTTCGTCCCTTGTCCCTTCGTCCCCTCCTCCCCCGATTCCCAATTCCCGAATCCCAATTCCCGAATCCCGAATCCCATTTTCCAATCCCCTCACTCAAACACCAGCCAAGCTGATGCCTTACAAACCTTATCAACCCTGAGCTTGATCCAATGTGCCGAAAATCCGTCTTCAAACTCTATCGTGGTTCCTTCACCGCTCAGCACATCAATCTTTTTATACAAAACAAACTGGCCTTCTCCGGTGAAATCAAGCATGAGGTCAAAGCTTACGGTCTCAGGAGAATTATGACTCAGGAACAGGGTCTTTTTATCGAATCCGAGCATGAGATATGGATCAGATGTTTCACCAGCTGAAACTGCAGTATGATTCCACGGACCACCCATACCTGTTGGCTTGCCAAACTTCCAGAGATCATCGATGGTTCCAAGCCATAACCCTATTCCGAGGGAGCTATCGAAGTGATAATGTTCATCACCAATAGCCTCTGGCTGAGTCCCGGTCATTACCATTATGCCCCGCCATGAGCAAAAATCTGTTATCATTCGATTGTGCGTACTAATGGGTTTGATTCTTTTTATTCCTCCGGATATGTCGCGGGGCAGTTCATAAAATATACCACCAGCATTTAGCAGACTACGTTCTGTAACTACCTCCCGGATTCTCCGCTGAGGATAACGGGTGTACCATTTTTCCAACCCACCGGGACCCCAAGGCAAACGCCAGTGCATATCGTTTTGATCAGTATAAATTACTGATGCTTCATCGAAACTTATCGCGCCTCTCTTGGGAATAAGATTCTCTCTAAGCGTAATACTTTCCTCATCATGTAAGGTGTAATCAAAGTCCAATTTCTCATCCAGAGTATAATAACGCACCGTTTTTGATCCGAATATTTGAAGTTTACCATCCCTGGCATCAGGTCGCAGCCAGCCAGATTTTATTGTTGAGGCCCCAATATGGCTCATGCTCCTAAACACCTGTGGATCCGCTGTCTGGGGATCAGATTGTGTAAGATGCATATGTATGGTAAATCCCTTCAGATCTTTATCAGCCGAGAAACGTATCCATTCAGTATTTCCTACCAGATGGTATACAGGAGTGGATACTTCATTGGCTTTCATCTCTACTGTATGCCATACTTCCCAGTTATTATTGTCGGGCTGCTGACGTTCAATGCTTAAAGTAAAATCCTCCTGATCAGTCCCATCAATAAAAACCATTACACGGTCGAATCCCCCTGCCAGAAAGGGATCAGAGGAAGAGTATGCCTTGACATCTTCATTTAACCAAACTCCACCAAAACCATTTCCCGGACCAAAATCATTTAACTGATCCGGTTTAACAAACCATAAATTTGACTGCGGTTGGCCAACCAGAGCATTATCAAAGCTGGAAGCATCATCACAGCCCATCACGATATAACCCTGCCAGGGTGTGAAATCAGGAATTATTTTCAAATAGGATGACAGGGGCCGTATACCTGAATTATTCTTCAAGGAGAAGTCGGGCGGAAAAGCCCAGAACATACCATGCATGGTCATCAGCCAATCCTGTTCTCCAATATCTCTGATTCTGGGCCATTCGGTATGCCAGCCATGTCGTCCATCGTAGGTGAAACTTGCCTTTGGCATCCGGTAGGTATACCAATCACCATTCTCTCTGAGTTTTAATATAATTGATTTCTCATCCCAGCCAGTGGACCAAACCGGATCATCAATCGATTCATTTCCATATAGTCCACCCGGACCAGTAACTTCGGTAAACTGCTTTCGTTCAATCACTTTCCAGTTTTCACCATCCCATTCAGACAAAGAGCCTGATTCAGGTATTATCTGCCATTTGTACTCCCCGTTGTTAGCAACAATGAGTCGATTCTGTGCAGTGTAGGCACCTTTTCCATGATAACCGGGAAGTAGCGGACCGGCTACATCCGGAGGATTCATCATATTCCCATCTTCATAAATTTGGGTCACCTCCAGACTATACACATCCACCTCGTACAATCCTTCTTCCATGGTATAGAAATAAACTTTATGGGCCGGATCGGTGAGATGGCGTGCAGTTGCGGTTAATCGTCCGGGCATTTCATCCGGAGGGACTACTCTTACATCACCATTTTCTTTGATAAAATATGGACCAATAATCAGCTGTCGTGACTCCTTATGAATCATTCGATTGGCCGGTGTACCTCCTACACTGAGCTGGCTTTCCTTGATTTTCAACTTCTTGTCAATCACATAAAGCTTATCAGCACTGCCGCGTGGCTTATGCGCTGAATATGTAATTGCATACAGTTTATTACCCCATGGTACGACAGCACCAATACCAGTTTCTCCGGCTTTTTCCTCAATATGCTGTTCATTAAAAACCGCCAAATGAGGAAAAACTCCGGAAACAGATTGCTGTCTGAATACTCGTGCTTTAGGCTTTATGTCCTCAGCCTTATGTATAATGGCATAATACCCCAGGCGTAATAATAAAACAGCTATTATCACCCCAACAACAATTACAACAGCTTGCAATACTTTCTTCATGTTTTACAACTCTACAGGCTCAATCTCAGCCAGATAACTATTCGTTCTAACTTCAATAACATTAGCCACATCAGAAGGCAATTCATCAGGCAAAACAAATACCCAATTCCCCTCTTCTTCAACAATCTTCACCCAGGCGTCACGAGAGGCGTCACGAGAGGCGTCACGAGAGGCGTCACGGTGGGCGTCACCAATAAGCCGCGCCTTCCGAATCTTAACTCCCTCCAACGCCGGCACTACTATCTCCCGACTATCTCCCATAACAAACAAATAAAGGTTCTTTCCATTATAGGTACATGCCAGCTCTTCGGTGGGCATATACGGACCTCCACGAGAGCCATAAATTCCTGCCTCATTCGTTTTCACCCATGCACCGATTTCCCTGAGCACCTCCACCTGACGTTCCTCTATTCTTCCATCAGGCATCGGACCAACATTCAGCAGAAGATTTCCATCGCCACCAATAGTTTTTATCAGGGTATGAATACATTCCTGTACTGACTTCAGTTGATCATCGGGTTTCCAGGCCCATTGTTTACAAATGGTTATGCATGATTCCCACGGATAAGTATTATTGAAGCCGCCGATACGCTGTTCGGGAGTACCGTAGTCACCGGCATATTTTGCGATGCTATCGGTCATTCCGGCCATACCTTTAAAGCCTTTGTCAACACGATTATTAATAATAAGATCATCATTCAGATCGCGACAATACTGGTACAATTCCATACCCATTTCGTGGGTCCAGGAGGCTTCCCATTGTCCATCGAACCAAATAAGATTGGTATTGTATTTCGTAATTAGTTCACCAACCTGATCAAAAAGAAATTGCTTATAAATATCCATATTTGAATCCTCTATCGGACGAGGTTCATTGCGATATCGGGTTGTATAATGCGGATGATACCAGTCAAGAACTGAATAATATGTGCTGAACATTATACCCTGATCCTCGCAGGCAAGCTGCATCTCTTTCATCAGATCGCGTTTGATCGGTGTATTAGCAATATCATACTCAGTATAATCTGAGTGAAAAATCGAAAAGCCATCATGATGCTTTGATGTTATCACAAAGTACTTCATCCCTGCTTCCTTCGCGATGCTAATCCACTCATTGGCATCAAAATTCACCGGATTGAACTGCATATACAAAGAGTCATAAGTATTAAATGGAATCTCACGTCCTCTTGACCAGCCAATCTCTGTTCCTTTCAAAGCCACAGGCCCCCAATGCACAAACATCCCGAAACGCATATCCTGCCATTTTTCAAGTGCAGCAGCATTAGTTCGCAACTCAGGGTTAGCTTCACCAGCCCCACCAGGAGGAAGAGGAAGTGTGGGGGGGAGGGAGCAGGAGCTTAGGAGGAGGAGGAGGAGGAGGAGGGCGAAGTTGCGAAAGGTTACGCCAAATCGTGACGCCCATTCGTGACGCCCATTCGTGACGCCAAACGTGACGCCTTTCGTGACGTTTTTTTGATTTTTTTGATTGATTCTTTCCATTAGGGTTTAGCTTAAGCGTATATATATCAAAAAGCCTTATGATTTATAAAAAACTTGATGTCTATCAACTTGCAATTGCTTTTGTCGGCAAAATTTACAATTTAACTAATTCATTTCCTAAATCCGAGCTCTATGGAATTACTTCCCAAATAAATAGAGCTGCTGTTTCTATTCCCTTAAATATCGCTGAAGGATCCTCTCGTAAATCCTAAAAGGAATATGCTCATTACCTGAGAATAGCATTAGGATCAGCAAATGAATTAGAATCCCTGTTCGATGTAATAATAGTCGTCAACCTTTGTGCCGATCAAAACATCAAAGAAATTAGCATACAACTATACAGAATAAGAAAAATGCTACAATCAATGATCCACCAAAGAACCTAACATCCAAAATTATGTTTGGGCGTCACGATTAGGCGTCACGAATGGGCGTCACGTTTTCCGGCGTCACGATTAGGCGTCACGAACGGGCGTCACGTTTCGGCGTCACCTTTCCCCAAAAATCCCAACCCCAAGCTCCCCTACTGATGCAAAAGGCTTTCCCCTTACTTCATCTTTAGCGACAAACCTGAAATACCGGGCACTGATGGTGGAATCCAGTTCCATACGTAGGGGTTCAACTCCATCCCTGCCCTGTTCTGTGATGGCTGGTTCTCCCCAATGCTGTCCGTCGAGGCTGAAGTAGACTTCAAACTTCCCTACTCGTCCGTTTGTCATATCCTGACGAGGGGTGTAGATGAACACATTTATATCTAAGGGGCGACCCATATCTATCTGAATCTCATGTGGATGCGAATTTTTTTCATCCGACCAGTCTGAATGCCAGTGTGTAGAGGCCTTACCATCGATAGCCCGATATGCTTCTTCTCCCGGATATTCACTTGATACATAGTGAATTTTCCAGGGCCCTTTCGACAATCCCATCCGGTAGGTAGAAACGGCACTCGGAATCAAACCCTCCCCAAAATGCTTTGCTTTTACAATTCCGGGACGCCAATGAATGAAATCACCTAAAAATGGTTCTCCTGATTTTTTCGGATCCTTCCCATTCAGGGTGAAGCGAATATCCTGCAGAAATCCACCGCTAGTAATTCTCACAAATCCTTCTTGATCTCTGCTTATATCAGGTACAGATGCAACCGGCAGTTTATGATTCAGGGCACCTACCTGCTCTTCCTCAGAATGAACGGGGATCATCGAAAATCCAAATGATATGCCCCTTGATGGAATTTTATATTGCTCTAATGTTCCGGGACCGCAAGAGGCATTTCCCAGGCCGGCATTGCGATGATCGATGCATAGCACAACTTCTTCACGATGCTTCAATTCATTCGTATGCCTTGCTTCAGCCAAATCCTGAGGACTCAGATGCAAGGCCGAAAAAGCCATTGGATTTTCAGGAACAAAAAGCATGCTGATTCCCTTACCAGATTTCAGGCTCATCCACCTAACATCCTCTTTATTACCCGTTTCCTGAGGGTCAATGTATGGAATATATTGCTCTGTAACTGATGATTTGTAAACAGCAAGATCAGCACTTGCCAAACGATCTTCATAATTCTCATGGGGGCCTCTCCCATACCAGCTCAATTCTTCATAATCCTTATTCAGCAAGATCTTAATTCCAATTCTGGGCAGAGAATTACTTATCCCATTTGGAATTATCTGGTTAGCCATATGAACAGCCCCATTTCCAAATACTGAATATGTGCAAATATGATCAAGCGAAGCTCCATTCTTTCCTGTCCAAATGACCTCAGTTTCAACCTGAACAGCTGTCTGGCCAATTTCATTCGTTTTGATGCTTTTTAAAATTGGCTTCATGTCATTCAGACCATACTGCTGAATAGTTTTTGCGATCTCCTTATCATTATTTGTCGGGGCACGCATAAGATTGACGATCGGTCCGGGCATATCCTTGCTTGTCAAAGCCAGAATTTCTTCCCCGCCTGATTTCCAGCTTTCAAACATGCCTGTCTTTTGGTTAAACAGCAAGCGAAAACTATTCCCCTCAATTATTATCTGTTTCCCCTCCCGGATGAGCTTTAGGGCAGCCATGTGGTCGAGATCCAGAAATGGCATATCCATCTTTGTTACTGGCAACTCGAATTGAAATTGTGCAATCCGATGACCCGATTCTGCCCAACTGTTTTTATCCGGCAGGTTAAAACTCAGATTAAGATGATATTCATTCGGACTGTGAGTGGGAATATCCGGCAGGTCGAGATTGAGAGTTATTGAAGAATTAGGTTTGAGAGAAAAACGGTTTTCATGGGTAGTAGTCTCAATAGTTTTTCCATTATAGCTAACTGAATATGACAGGTTGAATTCAGATAAATCGGTGAAATCATAATTATTTGTGACTCTGATTGTACCGGCCTTCAGATCAACTGGCTCAGCATCGATGTATTGATATACCCGCTTGACCTCAAGCAATTTTGGAGGAATCGATCTGTCGGGGAACACCAGTCCGTTAAGGCAAAATGATCCATCATTAGGCTCATCACCAAAATCCCCTCCATAGGCATACCATGGGGTTCCGTTCTCATCGTGCTGCAATAATCCCTGATCGACCCAATCCCAGATACAGCCTCCAATCAATCTGGGATACTTTTCAATGGCATCCCAATATTCAGCCAGATTGCCGACAGAATTACCCATGGCATGGGCATATTCACAAATAAAAAAAGGTCGGGGATCATCGCTTTTACCCTCATTTTCAATGTATGACACCGAAGGGTACATTACGCTCACTACATCGCAAACCTCATTAAAGCGCTCATAATGAACAGGTCGCGAAGAGTCTAGCTGGCGTGTCAGTTCTGCGGTGGCTGCGAAATTCTGACCCGGACCTGCCTCATTACCCATCGACCACATAATCACCGATGCATGGTTTTTGTCGCGCTGAATCATGCGCTCCATTCGCTCCAGATGGGCTTCTTTCCACTCCAGATTATTCCCAAGCGACCTTTCCATGCTATATCCCATACCGTGCGATTCAATATTGGCTTCATCAATAACATATAATCCATATTCATCGCATAACTGATACCAATACGGATCATCAGGATAATGACAGGTGCGAACCGTATTGATATTATGCTGCTTCATCAACAGAACATCCTGAAGCATAGATTCTCGCGAGATTACATGTCCGGTAATCGGATCATGCTCATGCCGGTTTACTCCTTTCAGCAAAACCGGCTCCCCGTTAACTAGTAAGAGCTGATTGGCAATTTCAATGTTTCTGAAACCTATTTTGTGTGAGACAATTTCCAGTATACGATCTTTTTTATCTTTCAGTGTCAGAAGTAAAGTATATAAATTCGGTGTTTCGGCTGTCCAGTGCCTGGGCTTAAAAAGATGATGAGAAAACGTTACTGAAAGCTCCTCAAATTTATCAAGAGAAAACTCTTCTCTTAAGGGGCCGGGTATCACTTTCTTCCCTTCTGCATCAATTAACTGAGCTTCAATGCTCAGATCCTTCATCTTCTTTTTCGATTCATTGAGAATTGCAATTTCCAAATCCAGCTGTCCGTTTTCATATCGCTCAACCAGCTTAGGCTGAGCAAAGAAATCACTAATACGAACTTTTGGGGTAGAGTAGATATACACATCCCGCTCGATCCCACTCAGTCTCCAGAAATCCTGATCTTCAAGATACGATCCGTCGCTCCACCTGTAAACCTCCAGAGCCAGAAGGTTATTACCTCTAACAACAAAATCAGTGATATTAAACTCCGCCGGAAGCTTACTGCCCTGACTATATCCAAGTTTCTGACCATTTATCCATAGATACATAGCCGATTTAACAGCAGCAAAATGAATGAATATTTCTCGTCCGTGCCATTCCTTTGGCATTTCAAACCAATATCTGTAAGAACCTACCGGATTGTACTCATGCGGAATATTTGGGGGATTTGCCGGAAAAGGATACCTGACATTAGTGTAAATAGGAATTCCATACCCGTGCAGTTCCCAGTTCGCCGGAACAGGAATCTCATTCCATTTACTATCGTCGTATTGAAGGGTATAGAAATCCGTAGGTCTGTCAGCTGGCTTATTTACCCAGGAGAATTTCCAATCGTCATTTAGTAAGCTGTAATTAGCTGATTGACTGAAATCATTTTCCAAGGCCTTTAAGCTGTCTGCAAATCCCAGGAAATGCGGGCGGGCGGGCTCCTTATTAATACCAAATACAGCAGGATTCTCCCAATCCTCCCTGATCTGCCCCCCGACTTCACTAACCGAAATTAATACCAATAACAAGGAAAATGAAAACAACAATAACTTGTTCATATAGAAACCCTCAATTTTTCTTAAAAATATCCTGCGCTTGCTCATTCCCATTATCCGGAAGGAAATGAAGAGCTAAAAATACTAACAAAGGGAGAATTATCCATTTGGAAACATGATATTAATGATAGAAATATTAGCTTTTCATGTATAAACCTAGGTGAAGTTTTTAATTTTGATCCTGGACATACTATTTTATGATAAAATGGTGATTGTACAATAATCTAACCCTATCACGATGCTCAGAATTAAACAAGTCTTTCTTTTCATTCTTCTAATTTCAGGAATCACAATAAGTGGCAACTCTCAGGACAACGGTGCCAGTGAACATTCAAAATTATGGTTCAAACGTGCCGCTTCCACCTGGAACGAGGCTTTGCCTGTCGGAAATGGCAAGCTTGGTGCAATGGTTTTTGGCGGGGTTGAAAATGAACGATTGCAGCTGAACGAGGAGAGCGTATGGAGCAAAAGAGGAGAATACACTGATAATCAAGAGGGATACAAATTTTTGCCCGAAATACGGGACCTACTGTTCAAAGGTGAATATGCCGAGGCACAAAAGCTGGCTAAAGAGAAATTGATGGGCGACCGATTGCCATCCGGAACTAACTCATACCAAACTCTGGGTGATCTGAATCTTCATTTTGAAGGATTATCCGGGGTCAGAGACTACCAGAGGATGCTATCTCTCGACAGCGCATTTGTTAAAACACAATTCCGCTCAGGAAGAGTTATTCATAAGCGTACGGTTTTTTCATCGGCAGTTGATCAGGCTCTCGTGTATTTGGCTGAAGCCAATCAGGCAGGTAAAATTTCTTGTGAAATCAGTCTTTCACGTGTAGGCGAAGGAGAGCTTATTGAGGTAAGCGGCAATAGTATCATCATGAAGCAGCATGTTGCTGATGGTAATGGAGTGCGCTATGAGACAAGGCTTGTGGTCATGAATCATGGAGGAACTTTAAGCCACGGGGATAATAATATCATTGTTAAGGATGCTGATCGAATGGAATTGAGACTGGTGGCCGGAACAGATTATTTTGGTCAGGAACCCGATGCAATTTGTGACAAACATCAGCTCCTATCCTCCAGCAGATCATTTGAACAAATAATAGAGGATCATGTGGCAGAATATCAGGGCTATTTTAATCGTGTTTCACTCAAGCTACCTGAATCAGAAGCTAGTGGCTTTGCAACTGACGAGCGTATAGACGCCCAGAAACGTGGCGTATATGATCCCTCACTGATGGCACAGTATTTTCAATTCGGACGATATCTGCTGATCAGCTGTTCCCGTCCGGGTTCTTTACCATCAAATCTTCAGGGCATCTGGGCCGACGGACTGGCACCCCCTTGGAATAGCGATTATCATATCAACATTAATACCCAAATGCACTACTGGCCTTCAGAAATCACTAATCTATCTGAATGTCATCTTCCCTTCATTGAGTTTGTTGGGGAATTAAGGGAACTCGGACGTAAAACGGCAAAAGAACTGTATGACTGTAATGGATTCACGGCGCATCATACAACAGATGCATGGCATTTTACCTCTTCTTTCGGTTTCCCACAATATGGAATGTGGCCAATGGGAGCAGCCTGGTCAGCGACTCATATCTGGGAGCATTATCTGTTCACTGAAGACAGGGAATTCCTGAGCACATACGGCTATCCTGTCATGCGTGAAGCTGCTCTTTTCCTGTCGGATTTTCTAGTTGAAGATCCAAATACGGGGAAGCTGCTTACCGGTCCGTCAATGTCTCCTGAGAATGTTTTTATCACTCCGGATGGTCAAAAGGCCTCGGTTTGTATGGGTCCGGCAATGGATTTGCAGATTGTATGGCACTTATTTACCGCATGTATTGAGGCCTCAGAAGAGCTTGACACGGATAAGAAGTTCAGAAAGAAACTGGTAAAACAGCTGGCTAATCTAACCCCATCAATGATTGGTGAGGATGGTCGTATTCTGGAATGGAGTAATCCATCTTTAAAAGAAGCTCAACCAGGTCACAGGCACATGTCGCATTTGTACGGTCTGCATCCTTCAAACCAGTACAACTGGAATGACAGTCCGGAATATATGGAAGCCTCAGCCAAAGTTCTTGAAGAACGCCTCAGACATGGTGGCGGTCATACAGGCTGGAGCCGTGCCTGGATGATCAATTTTTACGCCCGTTTACTCGATAGCGAAGAGGTATATGAAAGTCTGGTTGCCTTACTTGCGAAATCCACCATGTCGAATATGTTTGACAATCATCCTCCATTCCAGATTGATGGCAACTTTGGAGCCACAGCTGGTATAGCTGAAGCTTTACTTCAAAGTCATGCGGGTGAAATCCACTTGTTACCTGCTCTCCCTTCAGCATGGGATTATGGCGAGGTGAAAGGATTGTGCGCCCGCGGAGGATTTGAAGTTGACATAAAATGGAAAAACGATGAACTTGTATCGGCCAAAATTCTATCAAAACTTGGAAATTCCTTCAAGCTGAAATACAAGAACACAACAGCCAGCTTCAGCACTGAAAAAGGAGAAGTTCTTGTTCTGAATAAATTATTGAAATGAGAAGCAAATTCATCTTAGCTGTTTTAGCACTTTTCCTCCTGAGTGCATGCAATAATGAAAGGGAGCAAGTAAAACAAGCAAATATCATTTACATCCTGGCAGATGATTTGGGATACGGGGATGTGGCCTGTCTCAACCCTGATTCCAAAATCCCCACTCCTCATCTAAACAGTTTGGCCGAACAAGGAATCACTTTTACGGATGCTCATTCCGGCTCTTCCCTGTGTTCCCCAACTCGTTATGGGGTACTAACAGGCAGATATTCCTGGAGATCAAGAAGACAAGGGGGTGCATTATGGTCTTTCGATCCTCCTCTGATAGAAGAAAACAGGCTTACTGTGCCTCAATTTTTAAAGAATAATGCTTACCACACAGCTATTATTGGAAAGTGGCACCTCGGGTTAAACTGGAGGGATAAGAATGGGGATATTCTTGAGAATACCGGCACTGAAAAGGGTTGGAATGTAGATTTTTCCAGAGCTCTCGAAAACGGACCCACTTCGCGTGGATTCGACTACTTCTTTGGAATGGATGCACCAAATTATCCACCATACTGCTATATCGAGAATGACAAGACCCTTGGCATCCCAGATTTGGATAAGTCCATATCTATGTATGGCGTTCCGGGCATTATGATGGAAGGCTGGGATTTGTACAAGGTGCTTCCTGAACTCGAAAAAAGAGTCATTCAGTATATCAGGGACAGAGCTGAACAAGAGAATCCCTTTTTTCTGTATTTCCCCTTAACGGCGCCACATACACCCATTGCTCCTACTGAAGAGCATGTTGGAAAAAGCCAGGCAGGTCTCTATGGTGACTTTGTACACCAGGTGGATGCTATCGTAGGAAACATAATGAATACTTTAAAGCAAACCGGCCTGGATAAAAACACTCTCGTGATCTTTACCAGCGACAACGGGTCTCCTCAGATGGATGGAACAAATATGGCTGGTTCAGCAAACTCGATTTTCAAATACGGACATAAACCCAATTATATATATCGGGGCATGAAGGCTGACGTATGGGAGGGCGGTCACCGTGTTCCATTCTTTGCCACTTGGCCTGGTAAAATTATACCCGGAACCAAAAGCGCCGAACTTATCTGCCATACCGATTTATTGGCTACATGTGCAGCCATTCTTGGGAAAAAACTTCCTGACAATGCAGGAGAAGATAGCTATAGCATTTTGCCAATCTTAAGGGGAGAGACTTACGAAAAACCTGACAGAGAGGCTATCGTCCATCTCTCTGGTGATGGTTCATTCTCCATCCGGCAGGGTAAATGGAAACTGGAGATCTGTCCGGGTTCAGGTGGGCCATCCATATCGCCTGAAACAGCCATGCGCAATAAATTACCCATGATGCAGCTTTATAACCTGGAGAATGACATTGTTGAACAAAACAATTTGTACAACACTTATCCGGATAAGGTTTTTGAGCTCACAACTCTCCTGGAAAAATATGTCTCTGACGGAAGAAGTACTCCCGGACTGCCACAAAACAACA
>Ga0233437_1001576_pt1 | contig 40911 bp, 28 predicted proteins | sample SI_122_August201_FD_182714 | JGI IMG/M metagenome (GOLD analysis project Ga0233437, IMG submission 182714) | Seawater microbial communities from Saanich Inlet, British Columbia, Canada - SI_122_August2016_200_MG | ecosystem: Environmental > Aquatic > Marine > Inlet | place: Canada: British... | reverse complement strand
GATCCGGTCTATAAGGACAGCTGCGTGGAATTTTTCTTCACGCCGGGCTCAACTGCCGATCTCGGGCGCTCCTATTTCAATATCGAAATCAATTGCGGGGGCACCATGCTTTTCTGGTGGCATCCGGAAGGAAAGGAGGCAATCCCCGTTGCCCCGCAGGATTGCGACAGCGTTCACATCGGCCACACGCTGCCGAAAATCGTCGACCCTGAAATCGAAGCCCCCACGACATGGACACTGGAATACCGATTGCCGTTTTCTGCAGTCAGGAAGTATTGCCCGGGGGCGAGCCGGCCTGAGCCGAATGCCGTCTGGAAGGCCAATTTCTATAAATGCGCGGATGCGACCTCTCATCCGCACTGGCTGACCTGGTCCTTTGTCGATCACCCGACACCGCAGTTTCACTTGCCGGAATACTTCGGCACCCTGACGTTTGAATAGAAGAAATGGGGTCAGATCTTAAATATTATTAAGCATAAACAGTTACTTAAGATACGACCCCTCAATCCCTCACGGGAAAAACGTCATTTTGAGAGGTCCCGCGACCCTCATCACCCTGAAAACCGCTTTGGCTCTGGATATGCTGAACTGGCACGCTTTTTGTTAAATGTATTCCGATTCGGAGCCTCCCGGAGACAGGGAGAAATATTCATCAATCAACTCCGGCGCGTATGACAGCCGGGTCGATTCGTGTTTGACCGGCAGCCGCTGCCCTGCAGAGCATGTATGCATTGTGACCTGAAACATGCGGAGCCGAGGAACACAAATCTGACCGGGCGATCTCGGTCGACGGTTCCGTTTAACGGGCGGGTTCCGTCGGTATATGTGTCCACGGATTCGGTTTCGAGTATAAAAAAAATAGAATATCGCCGTACGCTTGGGGCGGATTTGAATCGCCTCGACATCGGAAAAGAGGTGAGCGAATGGGGGAGAAGTTTATCGGTGTTTTGGGCCTGGCAGCCGTGTTCGGCATTGCCCTGGCATTCTGCAAACCCTGCAACTGGAGAAAAATAAACCTGCGGGTGGTCGCAGGCGGCAGTCTGATGCAGCTGGTTTTCGCCTTCCTGATCCTCAAGACCCCGGTACACCGAATTTTCGACTTTGCCAACACCGCCGTAAACGACCTGCTGGACTTCACCGACAAGGGGTCGCACTTTATTTTCGGGACATTGACCAACCTGGAGCGGAGCGGCTTTATCTTCGCGGTCCAGGTGCTACCGACGGTCATCTTTCTCTCTTCGCTGATGGCCGTGCTCTACCACCTGGGCATCATGCAGATGGTGATCAACGTCGTGTCCAGGGTCATGGTCCGGACGCTGAAAACCAGCGGATCGGAGACCCTGTCCGCTGCGGCCAACATCTTTGTCGGGCAGACCGAAGCCCCGCTGATCGTCAAACCCTTTGTCGCCAGTATGACCGAGTCCGAACTGATGGCGGTCATGACCGGCGGCATGGCCACGGTGGCCGGCGGTATCATGGCCTCCTATGTCGGCCTTTTGAGAAGCGACATCCCGGACATCGCAGGGCACCTGATGGCCGCCTCGGTCATGTCGGCCCCCGCAGCGCTGGTCATTGCCAAGATCATGATTCCGGAAACCGAAGTGTCGGAAACCGGAGGGGAAAATCTGCGGCTGGAACGGAGGCCTGTCGACGCCAACGTTGTGGATGCGGCCGCCCGCGGGGCCGCCGAGGGCTTAACCCTGGCCCTGAACGTGGCGGCCATGCTCCTGGCGTTTATCGCCCTGATCGCCATGACCGACGCCGGTATCGATTTCGTCGGCGAGCTTGCCGGCATCAAGGACTTGAGCCTGGAGAGAATCTTCGGCTGGGCCTTTGTCCCCCTGGCCTATCTTTTGGGCGTGCCCTGGCAGGATGCCGCCATCGTCGGTTCCCTGCTGGGAGAAAAAATGATGCTCAACGAACTCATCGCCTACAGCCACCTTGCGGAAATACTCAAACCCGGTTCGGGCATTGAACTGGCAAAGCGATCCGAAGTGATCGCCGTCTATGCCCTCTGCGGTTTTTCAAACCTGAGTTCCATCGCCATTCAGATAGGCGGCATCGGAAGCATCGCCCCGGGCCGGCGCGGTGATTTGGCGCGGCTTGGCATCCGCGCCGTGGTTGCAGGCTCTTTGGCATGCTTTATGACGGCCGCCATCGCCGGATTGCTTTTGTGAACCGGACAGGGTGGGTCAAACCGGAGCGCATCGTAAGGAAACCGGCGTCGCAGTGGAAGAAGATATTTCGAGAATCGCCTGTGAACTATGCGAAGATTCCTGAAAAGCTGGAGTCTGGTATCTTGAAGACCGTTATTCTCCCGTTCTGCACCGGCAGATCATAGAATACGGAACCTGTAGCCGGATTATCCGAATACGGTTAAAATTCATTCGGGAATGAATTCTGTCGTAAAGGCTCTTTTTATGTCGAAGCATTTCTCCAAGAACCCCTTTTCTTGCATGTTCTTGTATAGGGATTCCCATTTTGCATGACTCATCGAGCCGATTCTGAAATTTTCTTCCGGCTGAATGAGGGGGATATTCTTTTCGAGCATATATCTTTCGTACGCAATATTGTTGTAGCTGGGGTCTGTGACGTATTTCATCGTTGCGTTGACTGCTTTTTCCGGATTCTTAATGGCAAATTCCCACCCCTCAATCGTTCCTTTCACAAAATCTCTTACCACATCTTTATTCCTGTCTATCAAATCTGTGTGAGCGATTAAAATGTCGTTATAAACATTAAAACCATAGCGTTCCGGGTCTATAATCTCGTATTCGACCCCTCGGGTCTCGAAATAATACAGCTGAGAAGTTTTATATATGTCTATGATGTCAACGTCATCATCCAGAAGATTTTGCAATTCATCCTTTTCAAATCCCAGTTTTTTTATTGCCACACTTTTTTCTGTCAACCCCACGCTTTCCAAGATTAGGGAGATGAACAAGCGCTCCTCAACATTTCCTCCCTTGTTTCCGATTGTTTTACCGTCAAGATCTGCCGCGGATTTTATATTTTTCTCCTTCAGGCTGATGAGCACATAAGGGGAAGTCTGGAAAATCGCCGACACGGCCTGAATCGGTTCGTTTTTGGACTTTGATATCAGCAATCTTTCTCCAGTGGTTAAAGCAAAATCCGCATCTTTGTCGATGACTTCTTGAACAGGATCTCTTTCAAAATCATATTCGCGGATTTCCAGTTCAAGTCCGTATTTCTTATAAATACCCTCTTCAATAGCGACAAACATTCCGGCGAATTGTGCCTGATTCACCCATTTGGGGGCAACCACCACGTGTCGCAACGGCACATCCCCTTTGTAGGTTTCTCCCTCAGCCAGAGCAGCAGTCACCAGTGCACATGCTGCCATTACAATCGTGGGTAACATTTTCATGACTTCTCCTTATGCCGATATCTGAGAAAAAAAAGATAAGAACTTGCTTTTTATGTGCGAACAAATTGCACTGAAATTATTATGTGTCAAGGGAAAAGACTTATGCAATATGGGTAGAGTAGAGTGCATATCGGAGGTCGTGACCTCATGGCATTTTGTCGCACGCGACTACACTGAGATACAGGTCAACGATCCTCGACCGACCCTCCCTCATCAAACCGTGCGTACGGTTTTCCCGCGGTCGCTCGGCTACTTGACAAACGGTCAAATTACATGGTGACCTCCTTTCAGTTCACAAGATTGACCAGGCTTTACCTGGCGCACCAAGTTATACAGAAGCGGTGAAATCACCCGGCGTTTTCTACTGCCCGGTCTCCTGATTGTCCCGGTCAGATGGTGAAAAGGTAGTCCCAGAGGCCCAGCACGTATGCCAGGTCGCCGATGATGAAATGGGACAGGCTGACACCGACAAGGCATCTGGTTTTCGTGTATATGTACCCCCAATAGAGTGAACAGAAAAAGGAGGCAGCGGCCACCCCCACCGAAAGCTCGATGTGCACCAGCCCGAAAAGGGCGGATGAGGTCAGGATGGCCCACAGGGCGGCGTTTTTTTCATCAAGCACATGTTCAATGGCCGTCTGGATTACCCCCCGGGCCATGAACTCCTGCAGGACGGCAACCGGCAGGTAGACCGCGAACAGCAGGTCGAAATTGTCCATGACAATGAGCCTGCCGTCCATTCCCCCAACACCGGTGAGCATGAAAAGGCCCTTGATCAGAACAAGCGCGGCACAGGCGGCAAGCGTCCCCGGCAGTATGCGGCGAATCGACGCCGAAGCCCCCTCAAGGGACACCCCCATGGATGAAAACGGGAATCCGCTGCGTTTGATGATGACAATGCAGGCGGTCAGAAAGATGATCTCAACGATTCTGGCCGCATCCTCCTGGTGGTATTCATGGTTGCCGGCAAAAAAGATCAGAAACACATAGAGTGAAATGGAAAGAAACAGGCTGACAAAAATGGTGGAGAAAAGCCTGTTTTTTCTTTTTCCTTCCAGCAGGAGCTCGTTTTTTGATTTCAGGTCCCCGATGACCCGCGCCAGCTCGATTTCTCGGGCCTCAAGCTTGACGGACATAAGCCCCAGGGACCTGAGAAGCCGGATTTCCTCCCGCGGGTATTTTTCGCTTTCCTGCATTCGGTCCAGGTCGATGACCCGGTCGTAGTCCCCCCGCATGACCGCCGAGACGATCGCTTCGGTACGGTTTACCACTTCGTTGTTCATAAAGGATCCCTCACACTAACGAACGGCTTCGAATTTCGGGCATCCGCAATGTTCCAGCATTGCTTTGGAGGCCGGGAATCTGCCGCAGTTGAAATATTTCCAGAAAAGACTTCCGTAACACGGGCACCTGTTTTCGTCAGGGTCGAGAAAACAGCACCTGACCACAAATGTGCAACAGCGGTTGCAGTCGCCGCAGGTGTCTTCCGGCAGCTGCCAGTTTCCGGAGATACGGAAAGAGGCGGGATCGGGATGATCCATGGCCGGGGATGCCAGCGGCAGGACTGTTTTTATCAGGCCCTGCTCCCTGCACAGCAGACCCCATATGTAGGCGGACGAATAGAGGAAGTATTTGTGGTAGTAGCCGAGAAATTTCCAGAAGCGCAGGTCGTTGAAAAAGAAATAGGAAGTGTAGGGGGCGATGATATACAGGAACACCCCGCCGGAGATCAGGTTGACGGCGACAATGGTGTAGGACACCACCCTGAAAAGGGCCCGCCCGGCTGCCGCCGTCCCCGCGGCCAGCCGGGCATTTGACGCCGGCAGCAGCATTGAATCTTTCACTTTTGCGGGCCTACCGCGCCGAACAGAACCCGACGGTGATCGTCTGCCCGGCGCCGAGGATATCGTTCCAGTCAAGCCCTTCAATATTCAGCATGGCCCATTTTGTCGCGATCTTTCGCAAAGCTGCAATTGTCTTTTTTTCAACCATTTTCCAATCTTCCGACTTTCCCGCTTTTGTTAATGCAAAAGGGAGCGCCTGAGACCGTTTGGAAAATTCGTTCACATCGCTGAAACTTGTGCGCTTATCTCCGCGGCATACTGGTCGGCGTTGAGGCCGGCAAGCAGGTGGATTTTCCCGCCGTCGAACCGCACTACGGCGCCGACGCCGTTTTCCGTCAACCCGGCCTCGTTGACCAGACGCAAGTCCTTCAGATGTATCCGAATGCGGGTCTGGGCGCAGCCCCGTCGGGTTGGAAATGATCACCGCGTTGCCCCGGCGCACCGGGTCACCATGGACCGTTCCCTTACCGGGTGGTCCGCAGAAACTCGACCAGCAGGTCCCAGACCTTGGAGACCGACGGAAGATGAAGCCGCTCCCGGGGGGAGTGCACGTCCTTTAGGGTCGGGCCGATGGCGATCATTTCCATATCCGGGTAGATCACCCCCAACAGCGCACATTCAAGCCCGGCGTGAATCACCTCGACCACCGGCTCTGTGTCGAAAACCCGCCGGTAGGACGCCGACATCTGCCTGAGCAGGTCGGAGTCGGGCTCCGGCTGCCATGGCGGATTGCCCGGCATGGAGGTGATGGTGGCCGACGCCAGCAGCCCCACGGCCTGAATCGACCGGCTCTGGGCCGCCAGACCGGAGGCCGAAAGGCTCCGGGCCAGACTTTTTAGCCGGATGCTTTGGCCGTCGTCGGCCAGCGGCCCCAAGTTGTTGGACGTCTCCACCAGCCCCCTGGGCGTCACGCACATCTCCGCGATGCCGCAGGGCCAGCCCAACAACATCAACACGAAACGACGGGTGTCGGCAACGCTCATGGCCCGAGCGTCCGCCGCCGGTTCGCCCGCCGGGGTGTAGGTCAAAAGGATACCCGGATCGCTTTGGGCATACTCGGCTCTGAGATCCTGCTGCAGCTGTCGGATCCGGTCCTGAAATTTCGCGACCTGCCCGACCGGAAGAACGATGTCTGCCGCGGCCGCAGCGGCGATGGCGTTGAAGGCCGTCCCCCCCCCGCAGCCGGCCAGGCGCAGGGGCATGTCGTCTATGCCCCGGGCCAACGCGCGGCCCAGGATCTTGATGGCGTTGCCGCGGTGCTTGTCGATGTCCCCACCGGAGTGCCCGCCGCGGAGTCCGCTGACGGCGATTTTTCCCGTGCGCCAGGCGGCCGCGTCCACCGGCTCGGGATTCATCTCGAAGACAGCCTCGACCGTGGTGCCCCCCGCGCATCCGATGCAGAAGTGGCCCTCGTCCTCGTTGTCGATGTTGACCAGGATGTTTCCGGTGAGCACATCTTTGGAAAGGGCCGCCGCACCGGTCATGCCGTCTTCTTCATTGGTGGTGAACAGAAGCTGCAGGGGCGGATGGGCGATGTCGTCGGCCTCGGCGATGCTCAACGCGATCGCCACGCCGATGCCGTCGTCGGCGCCAAGGGTGGTGCCGTCGGCGGTGAGCCACTCACCGTCTCGAATATGCTTGATGGGGTCTTTGGAAAAATCGTGGCCCGACTCCGGCGTCTTTACGCAGACCATGTCCATGTGGGCCTGCAGGATCACCGTGGGGGCGTTGTCCATGCCCCCCCTGGCGGCGACGCTGATCACCACGTTGTCGGCAGCATCGCGAACCACTGGAAAACCGCGCTCCCGGCCCCACGCTTCGAGCCACGCGGCGATTTTCTCCTCGTGGTGGGAGCAGCGCGGCACCCGGTTGATTTCAGCAAGCAGCGCGACGATCCGCTCGGTGCGGGCATCCGGGTCGCCGTTTTCGGCCGCTCGCACAGACGCGGCGCAAAGCAGGCACGCGCAGACAACAAAACGCATCAGGATGTTGCGGGTTATTTTCAATGTAAAGCCTCCTTGAAGATATATTCTGGCAGATCGTGCCCGGTCGCATCACGTTCAGTACGAAGTGCAGTTGCCGAAATTTTTCTGCGTCGAGCAGTCGTCCATAAAACCGTCCGGGATGACCAGCCCCATCTCCTCGGCGATGGCCTCCAAAAAGGCGACGCGCTTGCGGGCCGCCTCCGGGTTCTGGGCGCCCGGCCCGCACTCGACACCGCCGTTGATGAGGTTGATGATAACACCGAAGTTGGCCGCCGTTCTTCCGCTTTTAAGGGGGACTTTCAGTCAACGGGGGGCATTTCCGGAACGCTCCGCATATTTGCCGGTCTGTACAGAAACCATGGCGCGGAGACCGCGGCCACCAACCCCTCCTCGGGCTCTGGTGAATTAAAAGCATTAAATGCAGCCTCAATCAGATCACCGTCTCTATTGCCGCTGAATTCCCATATAAACCAGCCGCCAAGGTCCTGTTCTTTGATATACCTGCATTTTTCCTCTACAGCCAAAAGGCTGTCATAACTTACGAATTCTCCCGCTGAATTTATATAATAACTGGCTTTGGCAACATCGTCCCAGTAGTAGAAGCGCGGATCCGTCGGCAGGTTCAGCTTGCTGCTTTTGCCGAGGATACTGTCATAATCATAACATCCGGGCTCCCATGTCCCGCCGCCAACCGTTCCGCTTTCCTGGAACAGTTGATAGATGCCTCGACCGCTTCTTCCGTAGGATGGACTTCCGATCATAATCTTTCCTCTCGGAACACCCCGCGAAACCAGGAATTGAACGGAAGCATTGACGGTTCTCTGCTTGAAGGTCGGATCATCAAAGCCATCCGGGTTTGCCGAATTGTGATAAATCGGGCTCTGGTGGCCTGCCGCATTTCCCCATGCCACCGCACTGACATCATAGGTCATCACATCAAGATTGTCTGCATACCGAGCAACAGACTCCAGATCAATATCCTCAATATTTTTTTCCGCCAAATTTAAAGCAACCGTAATTTCGTAGTCTACTGCTGTCTTTTTCTTAAGTTCATCGAAAGCTTCTCTTGTTTCTTTTAGCAAAGCCACAAGCTGTGCACTTTCTTCAGGTCTCGGCTCACTGTATGAGAACCTCGGCCCGAGAACCGGGAATTCCCAGTCATAGGAAACACCTTCAAATTTATATTTTCGCAGGTAGTCGACGAGGGAATCTATAAACACCTTTCTTGACGCCGCTGTCCTTGTAACTTCAGGAAAGTCGGAGCTTCCTGTCCATCCGCCAACCGAGAACATGAGTTTGATATCTTTTTTGTAATAGGCATTTACCAGTTCATCCAATTTATTCAATCTTTCAAGGTTCCCATAATACGCTTTTTTTCCCTCCCAGTCCCCGGCAGGATAGGTTCCATAGGCTGTAACCACTTCTCGGAACCTTTTTTCAACCGCAGCCCATGAATCCCATAATGCGACTTTACCGTTTTCAATCTTCAGAAACGCATAATTGATATGCGTTATATACTGAACCGGCAGATCCGTTACCATATAGTCTCTGCCGTAAATGCTCCATTCGGTATAATATCCGGCAACTTTCTTTTCATAATTCACAGGATTGGGAAAGGGGTCCGGTGCCGGATCCGGTGTCGGTTCCGGCTCCGGTGTCGGTTCCGGGTCCGGTGTCGGTTCCGGGTCCGGGTCCGGTGTCGGTTCCGGGTCCGGTGTCGGTTCCGGTGCAATGTTTTCCACAGGACGCCATACATGCCAGGGGTTACTTGCGTATTTTCCGGGGCTCTCCCCTTGGTTCCACCAGTGAGCCACATACACCTTTTCACCATATGACACCAGGTCACCACCATGATAGACTTTTTCCGAATCCCATGGTTCCACTGTTTCCGGGGTCAGGTCCGGGCCCGGATCCGGAGCCGGTTCCGGGTCCGGGTCCGGTGTGGGATCCGGATCCGGTGCAATGTTTTCCACGGGGCGCCATACATGCCAGGGATTAAATGCATAATCAGCAGGATTGTCACCATGGGTCCACCAGAAATTTTCATAGAGTACGCCATTATAGACAACCTGACTGCCGGCCGTGTCGTAAACTTTACTAGAATCCCACTGCTCTGCGGCGAAAACGACATTTGTCATCAAAATCAGCGACGCAATTAAAAGCCTTTTCATTGAAAACCCCTTCTGTAACCCGGCGATTGGTACACTCTGTTTGACGCAACGTTGCCTACGCAATTGCCGTGCCAAACAGATTTCGGAAAAGCGGCTGGATCGCATCTTGATGATCTGCGCTTCATTTTTCCAAACATTTGATAAATAACATTTAAAACTGTCTGAAGAACGCGGATCACCTCAAAAACCGGTTTAAAAAATATATCAAATACCGTGCCAATATCGCCCTTCGAAGAACCGGTGTCTGATGCATAGAAGACGGGCGGGGAAACTCTCAATCTGACGGCACTTCCTAAAAATAACTCTCAAAAAGACATGAAATATCTTTCAAGCTTCACCGAAAGCATAAGAGGGGCTAGACAAGCCGACCACTCAAATCAACGTGTCATCGGTGATTTCATCCCAGCCCTGTTCGGTGACTTTTCTGGACAGGTCACCGCTCGGACAGACCTGAACGACCACGGTCAGTACGTCCGTTATCTGATGAAAGATATTCTGCTTGACCCGCTCCACGATCCGGTTGGCTTCGTTCACGGTCTTGCCGCCGTCTATTTCAACGGTAAAGGATATGTGGCAGCACCCGCCGAAGGTTCTCGATTTGACATCGTAGAGAAAGGTGACGTCGGAATCTTCATCCACGATTCTCTCGATGGCATTGAGCGTCTCTTCCGGGGGGGCGTGGTCCAGCAGTTCCTTGAACGAACCGCGTACAATCTCCCAGACCGCGTGCAGTATCATGATGGACACCATTGCCACGCCCAGCATGTCCCACAGTTTGATGTTGCCGAAAATCCTCCCCAGGAGCAGGCAGAGCAGGACCAGAACCGATGACAGGGCGTCTGAGCAGTGGTGCCAGGCGTTGGCGATCAGTGCCTGGCTCTTAAGTTTTTTGCCGGAGCGGATCGTGTACCGGAACAATGCTTCTTTGGAAACAATGGAGATGATGACCACATTTTCCAGGCACCCAGCTTGTACCCAATTTATCTTCCAGCCGGAATCAGCGGACAGGTGCGGGCGGACGACGCAATTTAATAATCGAGTGCCTATGATAGCAAAAAGCATGCCGCCAATCAAAATAAAAATCCCCGGCACGGGACCTCGGATTCCGGCGGGTGTGGCCACCGGGTGCCGTATCTTTGGGTGCCGCCGCGGTGCCTGATTCTCAGAATGGGAGTCTGGCCCCGGCCTGCCAAGCGGATTCAGGGGCTTGGCGGTGGTATGGAATTTGCTTGAGAAAACTGGAATGAAATGTGGGCGGGATGCCGCCGGAGAGGCGTGTGTCGTTTCTGGGGTTGTGATTTTCGGGTTGCCCGGGGCATCCAGGCTCGAAGCCTTGCATCTACGGCACCCTGTAAACGCTTACAGGGCAAGCATATTGCACACATGGTGCGTTTCATCCCCGTGAATGGTTACAAAAATTCTATTGGGCTTCATTGTCTGCGCGTCTCTGCTGTGCGTGGTTTCTGCGTGGGCGGCAGAAAACGCCGGCCCGGATGCTCGCACCGAGCGGATCGTCGCGCTGCTGGCTGAAATCAACCGGGTGCCGCGCTGCCTCCCACCACGAGGAGCGGATCGCCGCCTGGCTCGAGGCGTGGGGGCGTGAGCGCGGCTTTCCGGTGGTTCGAGACGGCGCCGACAACGTGGCCGCCAAGGGGGGATGGACAACGCCCCAACGGTGATCCTGCAGGCCCACATGGACATGGTCTGCGTAAAAACGCCGGAGTCGGACCATGATTTTTCCAAAGACCCCATCAAGCATATTTACGGATTATTGCCTTCAATTCATTGTCAGCGTCGATGTCATGATCGGTTTTACGCTCCCTTATGGGCGCGGTTTGTGCGGTTTGAAATCCGGTTATCCGGCGTAAACACAGGACGTTTTCTTTTCACCGGGAATTGCTGTGGGGATACCCGCCTTGTTGACATACGTCTGTTTCCATTTGATAGATACCCCCTTGAATGATAATCATTTTACAGAAAGGATCAGCCATGAAACAACCGCAGCATAGGTTTCACCCGGTCACATCAGAAGACCTCAAGGCATGCATGTCTCACCCCCCTTTGACGATCGTAACGGCCCTCGGGCCGGTGGAATATGCAGACCGGGGCGAGGGACCCGCCGTCCTTTCGGCCCACGGCGGACCCGGGGGTTACGATCAGGGCTTAGGGATGTGCGAGGTGTTTCGCAAAGCCGGGTACCGCGTCATCGCTCCCTCACGTCCTGGATACCTGGGCACGCCAGAGAGTCCGGGGAAAACGGCCCAGGAACAGGCCGATTTACTGGCCGCGCTGCTCGACTCCCTGAACCTGGATAAGGCGATCGTGGTGGCCACCTGCGCGGGCGGCCCCCCGACCTACCAGCTTGCCGAGCGCCACCCCCAAAAGGTTGCCGCGCTCATCGAAATCGACTCCATCAGCCTGCGGTATTCCAAAGAGACCGAGCTGGACAAAACCCAGGAGATGATCTATCTGAGCAAACCCGGCATGTGGATGATGCGGTTTCTGCTGGAACATTTTCCCAGGACCATCGTGCGCAGTTTCATCAAAACCGAAAGCGACCTGCGCGGCGCAGATCTGGAGAAGCGGGTGCGCGACATCGTTGGCGACAAGGACAAACTCACCTTTGTCAAATACCTGTTTGCGACCATGAGTACCCAGTACGCGCGACGCAGGCAGGGTCTGGCCATCGACTTTGCCATTTTCGACAGCTTCGACAAACTGCCCCTGGGCCGCATCACCTGCCCGACCCTGGTCGTCCACGGCAGTGCAGACAGCGATGTACCGGTGGCCCACGGAAAATATGCTGCCCGTGCGATAAAGCACGCTGAACTGCTTTGGGTCGAAAAGGGGTCACACCTGGGCTTCTGGGTGGCCGGGGATGCCTACAGGGCTCAACAGGAGACCCTTTCATGGCTGGACCGAGTCCTGGCCGGTCAAGCGCCGGATCCACCCACGGGGGGTACCGCCGTCAGCAGCCCGGATACAGGTACACACGATGGATGATTTTCAACGCGTTCCGCAGAACGCCACTCGAAACGGCCGTAAAATCCAGGGCATCGTCCGGATGATGACCAACATCGAACGGATATTTTACCTGGTTCCGGGCTATACCATTCCCCTGGCCATCCGCATTGAGGGGCCGGTGGATGCCGGACGACTGCAGGCAGCTTTTGCCGAAGTGCAGCGCAGACACCCCCTGCTTTCCGCCCGGATCGTCTTCGATGACCTGCACCGGGCATGGTTTGTAAACCAGGGGGTGAAACCCGTCGATTTCAGCGTTGTGCAGCGCCGATCTCCCACCCACTGGTACGAGGTGGTCAAACACGAAATGAAGGTCCCCTTCAGGCCCCATGAGCAGCCCATGATCCGACTTGCCCTGGTTCAGGGAGAGACCGAATCGGACCTGCTGATCCTTTCCGGACACAGCATCAGCGACGGAATGTCGCTGGTCATCATTCTGCGCGACCTGCTCACGGCCTATGCGCGGCCAGGCCGGCTCGGCGAACCGGTGCCCCCCCTGGGGGTGACAGACCTGCTGCCTCCCAGGACACGCTTTTCGCTCAAAGGCATACTCACCGCTCTCTATGCCCGATACGGAAACAGCCGCTGGCGCAGGCATGCCCACCGGTTTGCCTACGAAGATTACCTGGCCGTCAATACCGATTTCTGGCAAACCCGCGAGTTCAACATGCTGCTTCTGGAGTTCGATCCGGAGGAGTCGGCCGCCCTGCACGAGCGGTGCCATGCCCGCGGGGTGAGCATCGGTTCGGCGGTTACGACTGCCGCCATTGCCGCCCGCCAGGAGATCAGGGGCCCCTTTACCGGGTACAAAAGGACCGTTTCGATCCCCTATGAAATGCGGCGCCATTCGGCAAGGCCGGTGGCGGATATCGTCGGCCAGTGCTCGGGGATGGTCGATGTTACCTTTACCTACGATGCAAAACGCAGCTTCTGGGAAAATGCCGCCGTCTTGAACCAAGGGGTGAAAGCGCATGTGAGCCGATTTTAGTTCCCCTACACCAGCCTGTTGCGCTTCGATCCGGATTTCCTTGATGCGTTTTCACACTTTGCAGTGGCTGCCAGGCGGAACAGAGGCGCCATGTACAAGACCGAAAATCTGAAGCGTTTTGCCGCAGATACCGGCAACATCGCCTTTTCCATGATCAAAGGCTACGAACGGAAAATGCCGGGGGTGCTCTCCTCGAACATCGGAAAACCCGATATCCCGGAAACCTATGGAGATCTTACCGTACGAAGGGTCATTTTTCTGCCGCTGTTTCATGAAATGATGGAAATCTACCTCAACGGGATTTCCATGGCCGGAACCCTCGTCTATACTCTGGGCGTGCCGGAAATGACTGGCGATCGATCCCGGACCCTCGGCCGCGAACTGCTGGATATCCGAAACAGGATGTTTGAAATTCTGGGCTTTACCGGAAAAAACGTGGAAGATCTGTTTTGCGTGGACTGAAATTCTATATTGAAAGTATTTGACATGTTTGGATATGTAACCTGGAAAAAGGCCGCAAACGACAGGCTGCTTCAAAACAGCCGGATTATCGAAACCGAAAAGGGTTCCATACAGTATGCCGTGGCCGGCAAAGGCGGGCCTGCCATCCTGCTGAACGCCGGCATGCCCGGCGGATATGACCAGGCCATGCTGGTCGGGGCGGACCTCGCGGAGAAGCCCTACTCCCTGATCGGCTGGTCCAGGCCCGGCTACCTCGGCACACCGTTTCCGGTGGGTCGGACCCTAGACGAGCAGGTCGACGCCGAGTGCGCTCTCATGGATGCCCTGGAAATCGAAAAAGCGGCAATCCACGGCGCATCCGACGGAGGACCGGTCTCCTACACTTTTGCCGCACGATATCCAGAACGGGTCTGGGCAGTGATCGGCGAGTGCGTCGTGAGCAAATACTACAACCTTTACGAGAATCCGGTCAGTAAATTTTTTGGCAACCATTCACGGGGATTAAACGCACTATGTGTGCGATATACTTAACCTGTAAGCGTTTACAGGGTGCCGTAGATGCAAGGCTTCGGGCACGCAGACGTACTGTTCGTACTTCAAGTGCCCGATAACGCAGCAGATGCGGTGCCCTGTGAACGCTTACATTTTTTGCAGGCCTGTTCCTGAACAACTGGGGAAGCTACCTGTTTTATCTGCAGGCCAAAAACTACCCCAACAGCGCGATGAAAACCATCGTTTCATCCGGGTCAAAGCTGCGGGGCAAGCCCTCAAAGCGGTTCTGCGTGAAATAGCCGATGACCCTGCGATGATCGACCTTACCCGACGGCTCATCGACTCGATGGCACCCATGACAGAGCGACGCACCGGATTTAACAACGATATTGAGATCTGCCGGCACCTGGATGACCACCTGCCGCTGGACCGGATCACGGTACCGACCCTCATCCTCCACGGAGAAAACGACCACGACGTGGACTTTGAACACGCCCGCCACGCCTGCGACCGGATTCCAGGTGCCGAGATGGTGGTTTTCAAACAGGCCGGCCACGTCATCCCCCTTTCTCCGGAATATGAACGCTATAAAACCAGCAAGCAAACATTTCTGGAAAAGCACGCCCCGGCCTCCTGAACCTAAACAGCGGGCGCAGTTCCACAGCTTGGCAAGGGGCATGGTCCGGTCCCTGCCGCCAACAGCGATGCTCTCCGTCCAGCACGCCTTGTGTCGGCAATCAACTTTATCGATCTCGGCTTAATTGTAAGTAGATAGAATGGTTCAAGCCCACCCAGGCGTTTTTCTTGAGCACTTAGTGCAGACGGTTTCGCTGCTGTTTCACCGAACGGGTGATCCGGTGATGAATTTTTTCTGCACGGGGGCCGGTACTTCTTTCCGTCAAAGAGAGTTCAAGTCCTGTTTCAGTATAACCAAGGTAGAATCCCGTAACGGATTCCGGATTCCCGGAGCAGCCGGGGCCGCCGATTCCGGATCCCGGGAAATCGGGCACAAGGTTTGTATTTTCCATAACCTTGCTCAGCAGCCTGCTGACCCGGTCCGCCCTTCCCATATAGCCCACACCCACCAGTTTCGCCTGTTCCATTATGCAGCCTCCTCTGCGCAGCAGTTGGTGTTGAAGTAGTCGCTGGCTTCCTCCACGGAATCGAACATGAGCCAGTCTTCCCAGATGATCTTCTCGCCAAGCTTGCGGAAAAGATGAATCGCGGTGTTTCCGGAATACTCGAAAAAATCCTGATAGGTCGGGTAGTTGATCAGTCGGGTCATCTCTGTCCTCCTTCTTTTTTTCGGTTTGATTCAATGGCAACGTCTAATCCGAAACTCTGAGTATGGCAGAGAGGATAACCCGGACGTGTGACAGATACGGTCACACGTTTTCACTTTTTTGGTTCATCAAAAGAGAAGCGTACCTATAATTGAAAAAAAAGGACATACGTGATTCTTTCATAGGCGACCAAACCTAAAAACGAAAGGATTCAGCGTATGTCCATAAGTCTCCTTTACCATGCATTCGACATCAAAGGCTACAAATACATCCATACCCGTTATGAAAATGGTACCGTTATTTTCCGAATCCCATGATCAGTTTTCCCATAGGTGCTCCAACTGTAATTCAAAGCATGTTGTACGCCGAGGAAAGGTTATGAGGCGTTTCAGGACTCTTCCCATAGGAATGGATGCTGAGTCCCGGAATAGATGACAGGGCGTCTGAGCGGTGGTGCCAGGCATTGGCGATCTGGGCCGGGCTCTTAAATTCTTTGCCAGAGCGGATCGTGTACCGGAACAACGCTTATTTGGAAACAATGGAGATGATGACCACGATCAACACGGGCAGATTGTACACTGCCATCTCGTGGCGGCTGTGGATGCTGTTCCATACCATGCCGATGACCACGGCAACGAGAATGCCCCCGACAAGCAGGGATACAAAGGACTCCAGCTTCAGGTTGCCGTAGGGTCGCCTTCGGGTGGGTGGCTGCTGGTAAGACAGTTTGCGCATGGCCGGATCCGCAGCCAGGGTGTCTGCGGTGCGGGTGATCGTTTCCAGATAGGTGTAGAGCTGCTGCTTCTTGTCTTTCCGGATGGCGTCAAGCTGAGCAAAAGCTTCCTGTTCCATGGTACCCTTGTGGGAAACGGGGATTCAATGCAGGATGCCGATCATTACGAGCAGCATCAGAAGGATGCGTTCTATTTCGATTTTCCAGCCAGGTAACGGTCACCGAAGCCTTTGATCAGATCATCTGTGAGAAGAACGCGGAAAGACCCGGAAACCGCCAGAGCCGGTCCCCGGGTCTTTACCGGGTTATTTCATTCCGTAATGATCAGGTTATTTGTTCAGGCGGCGGCTGTCGATTCCAGAAACTGCTCCAGTTCAGCCGCGTTTTCCTCACCGCCGGCAAAGGCCAGCACCTCGGAGCCGAACACCTTGTTGATGTCGATAATGATGATGAACTGGTCGTCCCGCTTCCCGATCCCCTTGATCGATTCGCTCCGCAGGTTCGCCCCCACCGACGGGGGGCTTTCGATCTGATCGGGCTCGATTTCGATGACGTCGTGCACCGAGTCGGCCATGACCCCGAGCATCAGTGTCTCGCCTTCCAGGCTGAGTTCCACCACCACGATGCGGTTGTCCTTGTCGGCCTCGGTCTGTGCCATGCCGAACTTGAGCTTCATGTCCACCACCGGTATCACGCTGCCCCGCACATTGATGATTCCCCGCATATAGCTTTCAGACTGGGGAACCTTGGTGATCGATGTGACATCCAGGATCTCCTTTACCTGGGATACGTCCAGGGCAAACAGCTCGTCACCCAGTTTAAAGGTCACGTAGAGCGCCGTTTGAGTGATCTGTGTCTTTTCCATATGAATCTCCTTGAGTATTGGACAGGGGCGGCGCATGCGCGCTGCATCACCGCCCCGTGGGTTCCGGTCTAGAATTTTTCAAATTCCGCGTCCCGGGCATCGACGGAAGCCTCGGCACCCAGATCGAGCATGATGCCGCTTCCGCCATCTTCGGCCGATGCCGGGGAAGATTTCTTTTTGGGTTTCGGTGTGGTGATGGCCTTGGCCGTTTGCGGTCCGCTGTCGGCCATTGCCCCGTGAGCCTTCATCTGTTTCTTCATGCCGGTGGTGCGGCCCCGGTCGTCGAGTTTGAAAAAGGCGATGGTCGACAGCAGCTGCTCGGCCTGGGAGGCCAGCTCTTCAGAGGTGGAGGCCATCTCCTCTGATGCCGATGCGTTCTGCTGGATAACCTGATCCAGTTGCTGGATGGCCTTGTTGATCTGGTCGGCGCCGGCATTCTGCTCGTTGCTGGCGGCGGTGATTTCCTGGACCAGTTCGGCCGTTTTCTGGATATCGGGCACCAGCTCGCCCAGCATGCTGCCGGCTTTTTCGGCCACATCCACGCTGGTGGACGAAAGCTGGCCGATCTCACCGGCGGCCGCCTGGCTCCTTTCGGCAAGCTTTCGGACTTCGGATGCCACAACGGCAAATCCCTTGCCGTGCTCACCGGCCCGGGCCGCCTCGATGGCCGCGTTGAGGGCCAGCAGATCGGTCTGGCGGGCGATCTCTTCGATGATGGATATTTTTTCAGCGATATCCTTCATGGCGGCCACCGTGTTGGTCACTGCATCACCGCTCTCCTTTGCGTTGTCAGAAGACTTCAGGGCGATCTTTTCCGTCTGCATGGCATTGTCGGCGTTCTGTTTGATATTGGCGCTCATCTGCTCCATGGAAGACGATGCCTCCTCGGCCGAGGCTGCCTGCTCCGTGGCCCCCTGGGACATCTCCTCGGAGCTCGAGCTGAGTTCCTGACTGCCGGCGGCCACATTGTCCGAGGCAATCTTGACATCGCCGATGACGGATTTGAGCTTGTCCACCAGATGCTTCATGGCCTGCAGAAGCTGCCCGGTTTCATCCTTGCTTTCGACCTCGATGGCCACGGTCAGATCCCCTTCTGACAGCCGGTCGCAGACCCCCACCGCATTCTGAATGGGCCGGGTGATGGCGCGGGTGATGAATATGGCCACCACGATGCCCAGGATGGTGGCCACCGAAAGCCCGACGATCATGATCATGGACGAGGAGTTGAGGGTTGCGACAGTCTCTTTCGAGATGTTTTGGGCGGCCTGCATTCCCGCATCGGCGGTGGTTTTGGTGGCCTCGATGACCACCCCGCCGGCCTTCTCCCGCTTGCCGCCAAGCTCCTCCATGACGTGCCAGTTTTCTAGAAATTTGGTCATGCCGATCTTGTAGGCCTCCCCGGCGGATTTGACCTCCTCGATGCGTTTTATGTCCTTGTCGAGGCGGGTGATTTCAAGAAGCGCCTCGTATTTCTGGTTCATTTTTGGAAAGTTTTCCAGCGCCTCCTTGATGACGTCGGGACTCCGGAGCGCCTGGGACTTGAAGGCATTTACCCGGGTGTCGTTGCCCAGGTCGATGACATCGTTCATGAGGGTGATCTTTTCGTGCCGCTCGTGCATGTCGATGCCCAGCTTCTTCTGCTGGCCTTCAAGAAACGTTTCGCAGTTCGACACGTACTGGGCGGCCGCGGCATCCATGACCTTGCGCTGTTCACCCATGGCCTGGTAGTATCTAAGATAGTCTGATATGGCGGCATGGTAGGCATCGGCCGCCGCTTCGGTGTTGTCGATCTGTTTGAGGTTGGTCTCCTGGCGGGTGATGCTGCGAAGCTTTGCGGTGACGGTCTTCACCGCGCTGATTCTCTCCATGGCCTCCTGCATGAGCTGGGCATCCCGGGTGGCCTGGGCCCTGAAGTTCTTTACCCGGGCCTCGTTGCCCAGGTCGATGATGTCGTTGACCAGCGTGATCTTTTCGAGGCGCTCTTGAAGGTTGCTGCCGGGCTGGCTGAACTCCCTTTTCATCGCCGCGTTCTGGCTGGAGAGAAAGTCGTTGCAGTTTTTCATATACGCGCCGGCTGCTGCGTCCATCTCTTTGTCGGCCGCATGTATCTTGTTTTCGGTTGAAATATAGGCCGTCATGTTTTCGGCATACTTGGCGGCGGCCGCCTCGATGTTGTCGATCCGCTGGATGTCTTCCTTGTCATGGGTGATTGGCCGCAGCTGCCCCGTGTGCGCCTTGACTTCCGCCAGCAAGTCCACGGCCTGCTGCATGAGCGCCATGTCGTTGGCGGCCTGGGCCTTGAAGTTGGTCACCCGCACCCGGGTGCCCAGACCGACAATGTCGGTGACGATCTTCACCTTCAGCTGCCGCTCGTCCAGGTCCTTTTTAAAGGCCACGTTCTGGCCGGCCAGAAAATCGTTGCTGTTCTGCATGTACTTTGTGGCGGCTTCGTCCAGCTGTTTCCGTTCTGCATTCATTTTCTGGCTGGTTTCGTAGGTCTTTTGGGCGTAGCCTTCGTACTCGTCGATGGCCTTTGTGGCGGTCTCCAGCTGGCCCTTCAGATTCTTCAAGTGGGGCGAGTTCTTTTCCAACTCCCGGGCCTGGGCAAGGGCGGCCTCTGCGGCCTTGATCTCCTGCTGGGCCTGGCTGTAAAACGTTTCGTCCTCGGTAAATCCGAACCCCCGCATCTCGTACATGATCCGGTTTGCCGCCCCCCGGAGTTCGGTGGCCACATCCACCTCGGGAACGAATTCTTCGGAAAGCTGGGTGGCCTGCTGCTTGACGCCGTACATGTTCCAGATGCCCACAGCCCCCAGCGAGGCGGCGATGAGGATGAGAATTCCGAAACCAAGCGTGATCTTGGTGCTGATCTTCAGGTTTTTCATGAGAATGCTCCTTTCAATTCCATTAGGTTAAAAGATATCGGCAACTTCTGATTTTTCATGCCGGATTTTTACCGGTTGCGGAAAATTACCGGGCCGGTGAAACGAACCGGCCGGGGCAAACGGCTATGGGTGAGCACGCCATGGAAATGATGCAGAGACATTTGTGTGAAATATTCCGCCCATTGCTTCAATGGCGATAGGGACATCCGTCCCACAGCCGGAGCCATTCCAGCACTGGAACACCACAGATCCCTTCAGCAAGCAGTGTGCCACGAAAAACAACCGAGTCGGTTCGGTATGATCAGGCGGTTCAGTAATTTTATAACTATCTGAAAATTTGTGGTTTATGATTGATTCGGGAGGTAAATATAAGCCGGAGGACAAGAAAAGGCAGATATGACCAAATAGTAATCATTACTAACTGATCCGGTGTGGCCGTAGTATTTCCGGCGGAATCGGAATCGATAAAGATCGCCTGGGTGTCCCGCTCTTTACGACGCCGGGCTCAACGCAAGCGATCCAAGGGGACCGATCCTCGGCCAACCCTCCCTTATCAAACCGTGCATGCGGTTTTCCCGCACACGGCTTTCCGATGCTCTTCACCGCAGGGCTTTCACCCTCTTCCAACCCGCTGTCGCCGGCACTTTAAATAGGCCATGACGATCATAGAGAACACGCCGCGAAAATCGCAAATATCCGCTGCCTCGATCTCTGATTTTATACCGTCTCCTAAGATGGGTTTGCAACCGGTCCTCCAGATGCGTCCGTACCTGGAACATCCTGTGACTGCAATTCTTAAAGTGAAAGTATTCAACCCAGCCTCGGACGGTCTCATTGACTTCCTTTATCAATTCATCCAGCGGGATCCGAGTCCTCTTCCTTGTGGTCATGGAAAGGGTTGCATCGATCAGTGAGCCATCAAGGGCAATGAGCTTGCCCAGTTCAAAGACGACGTGGGATTCTATCCCTTCTGCGGGTCCGGACAATCCGAAAATCACAGCCGCAGAAACGACACAGGCCTCTCCGGCGGCATCCCATTCTCATTCGGCTATCGGTCCAGGGCTTTAGCAATTTCCATACCACCATCAAGCTTCTGAATCCTCTCCACCGCCCGGGGCCAGGCTCTCATTTTGACAGCCAGACGCCGGGGCGGCATGCAAATCGATACGGGTCCGGGCACATATAAAGACTTCGTATTCTTTTCCGCGTATCTGCAGGGGATGGCAGCGGGAACTTATCCGCCAGCTGCCGCAGGGCGCTCTTTGGTGGAGGGATAGATGATCGGATTCGTTTTATTTAAACCCTTCCACGATTAGGCATAGAAGCTCACGATCAGGGCCAGCTTGGGTTAAGTGGATGACCGCAATGCAGTATAATGGGCCTCCGATATTGTTCTGAATCGGTTCGCACAAGGGGCATCGACATGGAGGATTTCCTTCGGGGTCGGTCGACCGTTATATTGCAACATGTACCCAAAGGCCGGCATGGCGGCTGTGGAAAGAAATGCAAAAGAGAAAAACCAATAAGTCGCTTTACAATATGCTCTTTCTCATATCCAAAAGGGGGATTATCCCCCTTTCATTGATCATCTCATTCGTCATAGATGTCCATATCCGGATAATGATGTTTGGCACATTCTTGACAAATGCTGTGACTGAACTGGGCCTGGGTATGTTTTTGGATATAGGCCTCGATTTGGTTCCAGTAACCTTTATCGTCCCGTATTTTTTTACAGTAGGCGCATATCGGGAGCATGCCGCTCAGTTGCCTGATCTCTGAAAGGGCGGTTTCCAGTTTGGCGATCAGTTTTTCGCGGTCCTTTATCATTTTTACCCGTTCGCTGATTTCCTCCTGAAGTCTTTCGTTGGCTGATTCAAGGGAAAGGGTTCTCTGTGTCACCAGTTGTTCCAGGTTGTTCCGATGCTGCCTGAGTTTTTCTTCAATCTCACTTTTCTCGGCAAATGCGCGGTGCAGATTTCCCCGCATGTGATTGACGGTGTCAGCCAGTTTGTCCAGCTCGTCGGGGCGGGCAAGTTGACGATCCCATTGCAGGGGGGTGTCCAAAGACTCTGACGACAGCGTGGACGTGTAGACGGTCACCTTCAGTAAAGGATCGATCACAGCGCCATAGAGCAACTGCAGCATGAGTGTACAGACGATGACAATAATCAGGGTCTGGGCCGCCATGACCGACAGTGCGGATTGAATCGTTTTTTGAAAGACGTACTTTTGGCTCCCCTTTAGATGCAGGTGGCCAATGGTGTAGGTTTTCTGATTGTACTCGTGCGTGACGGGATAAACACTGAGCAGCCCTTTGCCCTCCGTGACCCGGCCCACGCTGCAGGTGATCGTATCTTGCGAGTAAATCGCTGCATATTCAATGCCGGGCGTATTGCAGATGCTCTGTAAAATAATGTCGATACCCTCACGGTCGTCTATCCACAGATCCTTTTCGATGACCGCGAGGTAGTTTTTTTCTATGGCGGTGAAACTCTTTTCGATTTTCTTGACTTCGCCGGTGTAGGTCAAAAGCCCGATGATGACGGCAAACACAACGATCAGCGCCATGGCCAAAACCAGCACCTTCTTGATCAGGGCTTTCCCCACCCTGCTTGTTAAAATCCTTCGACAGGCGATCATTCTCACTCCCCGGCTGAATATGGTGAAATCATTTCCTGGTAGAGTTTCAGGTAGGTGCCGTCTTTTTTCATTTTTTCAAGTACCCGGGTCAGTCCCGGCACCAGTGCGGCATGGCTTTTGTGCAGGTACAGATAGTTCGGTTCAACGGCCAGAGGCGGATCGATAAACCGGATTTTCTCCAGGCCCAGTTGCTTGACCGCATGGTAGCCGCTGAGTTTTGTCATCAGTGCGACATCGGTCCGATTCGCATCAAGAAGCCTGAACAAAAGATTTTTGTTTTTTACCCGGGTGATGGACCTGGCAACCGTCACCTTTGTGTCGAAGAGCTTCCATCCATGAATATAGGCGACGTTCAGGTCCTTTAAACTCGCCCAGTCCCTGATGACGGGCTTTTTCGATTTTGCAAATGCGCCGAAAACAAAATCTCCGAAAGGCTCGGGTACCTGTATCAGATTCGGGTAGGCAGCGGACAGCCTCCCGATCCTCGGCCCGTCTCCGTCGTCGATGCCTTGGTTGACATGGAGCAGGGACCTGCCCACCGGTGGGGTATTGCGTTCCACAATGATATCATTTTCGCTGCAAGCCATCCGAACCAGCCGAAAAAAGAAGCTTTCATAGGGTGAGTGGATCGTGCAGTTTATCCGGAGCGGCTCCCGAACGGCGCTGCAGACCGATGACATGCACAAGAGGGTTGTCCCGAGTAAAAGGAAAATGATCTTTTTCATTACGGCTCCGCTGTTTTCGTCAAAGAAAAGGATTGTTTTTCGCCTTCATCCAGCAGTTTTCGAACCATTCTCACCAATTCGGATCTTACGGTGGGTTTCATCAGAAATCCCCTGATTCCGCTGGCCCCAGCGATCTCCGGGTTGATGCGTTCACTGAAACCGGTGCAGATAATCACGGGAATGCCCGGTCGGATCTTCATTATTTTCCGTGCCAGCTCCTCCCCGGTCATAATCGGCATGGCCATATCCGTTATGACAAGGTCGAAACCGGATGGGTTTGCATAAAATGCCTCCAGAGCGTCGGTACTGCCGGTCTTCAGGGTCACCCGGTAGCCGAGGCGCTCAAGGCTCTGGCCAAGAAGCCGTGCAATGGGTTCTTCATCATCGACCAGAAGAATCCGCTCGGTTCCGGTCGGCTCGCCGCCAGACGTTTCCATCCGGAAGCTTTCCGCGGGTTTTTGAACCACCGGCAGATATACCGTAAAGGTTGTCCCTTTTCCCACATCACTGCTGACTGTGATCTCGCCTTTGTGGGCTTTGACGATCCCGTAGACCACGGCAAGTCCCAGACCGGTCCCTTTTCCCTGCTCCTTCGTTGTAAAGTACGGCTCGAAAATCTTGTCCTTCACCGCTGGGTCGATGCCGCAGCCGGTATCCGAGACCGTCAATACGGCATATCGATCCGGTTCCAGAAGGCCTCCGGGCAGGTCGTCGGGTTTCAGTTCTGTTTCACTGAGCTGTATCATGATTTTTCCACCGCCCGGCTCAACGGCATGGTAGGCGTTGGTGATCAGGTTCATGGCGATTTGATGCACCTGGGTGGGGTCGGCTTCAACCGCCCCGCAGTCGGGTCGAATATTCTGGGTGATGTCGATGTCTGCGGGAATCGTCGCCCGGCTCAACTTCAGAACCTCTTTGAGCAGCTGCTGAATCCGTATGGGTATCTTGCGGGTCTCTTTTTGCCGGCTGAAGGCAAGGATCTGCTTTACGAGGTCGCCGCCCCTTTGACCGGCTTTGAGGATCTCCATGGCATTTTCATATTGAAGACTGTCCGGGGGCAGATCATCCATCAGCAATTCGGACATGCCGATGATCGGAAAAAGGATGTTGTTGAAGTCGTGGGCGATGCCGCCGGCAAGGGTGCCGATGGATTCCATCTTCTGCACCTGCTGGAGCGTTTTCTGAAGTTTTCGAAACTCGGTAATATCCCGCCCGACCCCGACAATGAATTTTTCTCCTTTATTGCTGATATAAAGTGTTTTTTTCGTGTTGAGAATAACGGTCACACCCGTTGCGGCATTCGTCAGCCGTTCTTCACTGAAATTTTCTTCACCGCTGTGAAGAACCGCATCATCCATTTTCCAAAACACATCGGCTTCTTCCTTGGGGAAAAAATCGTAATCCGATTTTCCGATCAACTCGGTTCTGCCCAGTCCCGTGAGTTCGCAGAACTTGTCATTGGCCAGAACCCATCGATGATCTGCATCCTTTACAAAAACCATATCGGCCAGATTGTTCAATATGGAATTCAGATACGCTTCGCTTTCCCTCAGGGACGCTTCCGCCTGTTTGCGATCGGTGATATCCCGCTCCGCAGTGACAATCAGATGCTTCTGCCCGAGCTTCAGCGTCTGGGCCTTCACCTCGACATCGAATAAAGTGCCGTCCTTTCTTCGGTGCCGAACGGTGAAGAGGGAAATGGCGCTGCTATTGAGAGCGGCGATTCGTTTCCGGTGATCTTCTGACGTACTGTCCGGATCAAGGAATGAAATCGGTTTACCGAGGATCTCCTCTCTTGCATACCCGTGCGCCTGTATCGCCGCATAATTGACGTCGACGATGACGGGCACACCGTCCCGGCCCACCTCCAGAACAAAGATGTAGTCGCCGCTTTGTTCGAACAGGGCGCGATATCGCATCTCACTGGTTCTCAGTTCCCGGGTGCGCGCATAAACGAGCCTTTCGAGTTCCGCTTTGTGCCGCTGCTGGACGGCGATCAAATGGGCAAGATATGCCGATACCAGGCTGACGAGCAGCCCGCACAGGCTTTTGACCGCCACGGAAACAGGGCTGCCCCAGCCGTGAGACGGGGCGAGGGACAAGACCCACTCCACATTGGCAATGCGTATCGTATGCGTTACGGGATCGACAACAGGCCCTGCTGTAGATTCGTCAATGATCTGCGGTTTGCCCGTATCGGGATGCGTTCGCCAGAGTTTGTAGACGATGCCGCGTTTTCCCAGGGTGTCAAGGTTGGCGGAGTCAAGCGACTCGGGCAGCCGCAGCAGGGCGACCGTGAACCCCCAGAAATGACGCTGCCCGGGGTTGTCGGCGAGAAATACCGGCATCCGGCCCACAAGCCCCAGCCCGCCCTGCACCAGCGGAAACGGTCCGGCGAGAGTCAGCTTGCCGGTTTCTTTGGCGAGAATGGATTCCTTGGCCCGAATCGGATCGTGCAACTGATCCAGACCCAGAACTTTCTCATTACCCGCCAGGGGCACGACCTGCCGCGTAACCCCATCGGGGGCCAGCTGCAGATTGGCGGCCCCCGGGAAAAGCTGCAGCATCTCTCTGCCGAGCGCGTCAAAATGCCGAACGCTGCCTTGCCCTTGCCGCACCAGGGCGGCAAGGGCGTAAGTGGCAGACAGGGAGTGCTCAAGAGAATCCTTCAGCATGTGGGCGTGATTGGCACCAGTTGCGGCAATATCCGCGCGCAGCAGTTCCCGGCGCAGATGCTCCGAGTAGATGACGGTCGCGCCAGCGAGCATCGCGGCAATGATAAAGACAACAATAAAAGGCACCCATGACCGGGGCGGAGCCGCGCCGGGAAGGGGAGGCTCCGCCTTTTCCGTTTGGCGGGACCACTTCCTGTCGTCGGGTCCCGCAAAGGGCGCGGTCTCACCTGCCGTCAGATTGTCCGATAAATTGCTCAACATCAATCACCGACGCCTTGATTGGGCTTCATCCAGCACCTTTCGAACCGTTCTTGCCATATCCGCCATAACCATCGGTTTGTGGGCGAACGCCTTGATGCCCATTTCGGCAGCTGATTTTTCCGAAATTTTATTGCTGTACCCCGTGCAGAGAATGATGGGGATATCCGGTCGTATGGATATGAGATCGGCCGCCAGCAGATCTCCGGTCATATCCGGCATGGTCATGTCGGTGACGACCAGATCAAAATCGCTTGGTGTTGATCGAAACAACGCCAGAGCCTCCAGGCTGCTTGTCCGCATCGTCACCGTGTACCCCAGGCGGATGAGCACCTGCCTGCTCATCTGGGCAATTGACGCCTCGTCATCCACAACCAGGATACGCTCCGTTCCGGTCGGCAGTTTTTGATTCTCATCGGGGCGGTGAACGGTGCGTTTCATTGTTATCGGTAAAAATACCCTGAAGACGGTTCCTTGCTGCTTTCGGTTTTCGACGATGATCCTGCCGCCTAATTTTTCAACAATACCCTGCACAACGGCAAGCCCCATGCCGGTTCCCTCACCCGGTCCCTTGGTGGTAAAATACGGCTCGAAAATTGAATCCACAATCTCAGGGGGGATGCCATGTCCGGTATCGGATACGGCTATTTCGATGTAGTCTCCGGATTTCATACCCCTGGTGAATGCATTGGAACGGCTGTCTGTTCGGATGTCTTTCAGATCGACCTGAAGAACGCCGCCGTTTTTATCCATGGCATGTGCGGCATTGGTGCAAAGGTTCATGATGATCTGGTAAATCTGATTCGGGTGGCCCATGACAAGTGAATCGGTTTGAATTTCCTTTTTTATGTCGATTGTTGTGGGAATGGATGACCGTATCAGTCTGATAACATCCTCAACGATGGTGCCGACCTGTATGGGTTTTACTGATTCTTCGGACTGTCTTGCATAGGCCAGAATCTGCCAAACCAGATCCCTGGCACGTTTGCCGGCGGCATAGATTTCCTGGAGGTTGCCTCGCAACCGGGGGTTGGGATTCGCTTCATCCAGGGCCAGTTCCGTGTACCCGATAATGGAGGATAAAAGATTGTTAAAATCATGGGCGATACCGCCGGCAAGGGTGCCGATGGATTCCATCTTTTGGGACTGATGCAATTCCTGCTGAAGTTTGAAACGTTCTTTTTCCAGCCGGCGCTGTTCGGATATGTCCCGACAGATGCCTCCGATGGCCCATAGCTTACCATCGAGATAAATCGGATAGAGCGTGTCATGATGATACAGCGATTCTGCGGCGGTTTTGATTTCATGCTCAAAATCGATGGCAGCTTCTCCGGCAACGACTTCATCGAGCTTGTCCCGGTAAAAATGCGCCAACTCAGGTTCATAAACATCTTTCAATGATCTGCCGACCAGGCTGCCACCGGCCGGGAGTTCAAATGCAGCCAGCCGATCATTGCTTGCAATGTAGGTTCCTTCAAAATTCAGCATGAATATGTGGTCTAAAGAATACTCAATCAATGCCCGATATTTTTTTTCACTCTCTTCGATGACCTTTTGAGACTCTCTGCGCTTGGTGTCGTCCTGAAACACCAGAACAACACCGGCGATTTGCCCATCGGCCATGACAATGGGGGCGCCGCTGTCGAGAATGGGAACTTCCCCGCCGTCTCTACTGATGAGCAGTGTGTGATTGGCGAGCCCGGCGGTTTTACCGGTGGAGATCACCCTTTCAACAGGGCTGCTCACCGTTTCTCGCGTATATTCGTTGACAATATGAAATATGTTTCCGATGGGCTGATCGATGCCATCCGCCGCTTTCCACCCCGTCAATGCCTCCGCCGTGGGATTCATCATGGTAATCTTTCCCGAGGTATCCGCCGTAATGACGGCATCGCCAATGGATCTTAATGTCGTTGCAATGAGCTCCTTTTCGGCAGTGAGTTGGCGCGTGCGCTCTTGAACCAGCGATTCAATGTGATCGATATGATAGCGGAGACGCTGGGACATGGAATTAAAAGCGGCCGTCAATTGCCTCAATTCTTTCCCGGCGGGCAGGGCAATTGTTTTCCCGAGAGCCTCTTCGTTGTCTGCAATCTCGCTGGCCTGTTGTTGAATCGTCCATATGGGCCGGAAAATATAATGCCGGTTGATCAGGTAGTGTACGCCGTAAATCACCAGAAAGTTCGCCGCAAGCAGCACGGTCAAAATGACAGATATTTTATTGGCGGACGCATAGGCCGATGACAGCGGAATGCGAATGGAAACAGCCGATACCACATCGCCGGGTTTTCTGTGGAAGCTTCGCTTGTTTCCGTAAATGGCCACCATTTCTTCGGGTGCATTCCGGGGGGCGCCGTGACATCTCAAACAGGTCTCTTCCATCACTTCCGCCCGGCGAAGAACGGTATAAAACGGTTTTCCACCTATCGTGCGTACCGAATTTTTCGTCTTGATGGTTGAATCTGCGGTGTTGAGTTTTTCAAGAAAGGCTTTTTCATGCGCATCGGCTTCATTTTCGGGCGAGCGGGCATTGATGGCACACTCCTTATAGTAGTAGTCGGATGGGAAATGGTCGGCTTTGGAAATCATCGCCCGAAAATATTTCTCAATCTCGCGAACGGCATAAGTCGATGACATCCACACGGGATCGAAATGGTCCGTGGTGGTGATTGGGTCGGTCAGTCTGAAAACCGCCGGCTTCAACCGCTGGTTAAAGTATGTATGGGTGGCGAAGTTTCTGTCCAGGATAATCCTGGCTTTTTGTCGGGCACTCTCGAGCGCATGTTGGCGCATTTGAAGATTGATGAACACAATGAGGCCCAGCCCGAAAGATACCAAAACCAGGGCACTCAAACCGGTTGTAAGCCTGCTGATACGAAAAAGGCGTTTTTTCGGTTTTTTTGAATTTAGCGACATCCGTTTTCCCCCATGCATAGACGATGGTGCCGACATCGGAATCCAGTCACAACCCGTTGATGCTCCCCTTTCGGATGGAAATCCTCAACTCCCCGGTTTGGCCCCATCCAGCACTTCTCTGATCAACGAGGCCATCTCCGATCTCACCACAGGTTTCATCAGGAACCCCTTTATCCCGATATCCGCAGCCTGATCCGGATTGAGCCTTTCGCTGAATCCGGTGCAGATGATGATGGGAATATCCGGCCGGACTGCAAGCATCTTCCTGGCCAGCCGGTCTCCGGTCATGTACGGCATGGTCATGTCGGTAACGACCAGATCGAAGTCAGAGGGTGCGGCGATAAACGTTTCCAACGCCTCGAGACTGCGGGTCAGTTCCGTCACATGGTAGCCGAGCCTTTCCAGCATGAGCTTCCCCAGTTTTATGACCGCCTCTTCATCGTCGATCAGCAGGATCCGCTCCGTACCGGTGGGGCAGGTTCCCAGGACCTCGACAGATGTCTGTACGGCCCGCTTTACGATCAGGGGGAAATAAACACGGACCGTCGTTCCGGCCCCAACACGGCTATCGACATGGATGCTTCCGCCATGTGCCTTGACGATGGCATAAACAACCGCCAGCCCGAGCCCCGTCCCCTTTCCCTGCTCCTTGGTGGTAAAGTACGGTTCGAATATTTTATCCATCGCTTCCGCAGCGATACCCGTACCGGTATCGGAAACCGTGATCACCGCATGTGCCCCGGGCTGGAGGTTGTCGGCCGGCAGATCGTCACTGCCCAACGCCGTTTCTTTCAGCGTCACGGATATCTCACCGCTGGTCGGCTCCACGGCATGATAGGCGTTGGTGATCAGATTCATGGCGATTTGATGGATTTGCGTCGGGTCTCCGTGGACAAGGCCGCAGTCCCCCTGAATATGCTGGCTGATCCTGATATTGGACGGAACCGTTGCACGCATCAGCTTGAAAACCTCCCGCAGAATTTTTTGAATACGCACCGGCATCATTTTGTGTTCGGCCTGGCGGCTGAAGGTGAGTATCTGTTTCACCAGTTCGCTGCCCCTTTGTCCGGCATTGAAAATTTCCCGGGCGCTTGTGTATTGGGCACTGTCCTGGGGCAGGTCATCCATCAACAGTTCCGACAGGCCGACGATGGGAAACAGAATGTTGTTGAAGTCATGGGTGATGCCGCCGGCAAGGCTGCCGATGGATTCCATTTTCTGGGCCTGCTGGAGTCTCGCCTCTGCGGCCTTTCGCTCGGTCAAGTCGCCCACGACGGAAATCCAGCCGGCCCTGCCGCCGGCCGCATGGGTCATTTCCATTACCGTGTGGCTTGATGGAAAAACGGATCCGTCATTGCGCTTCATTGTATATTCAAAATCCCGTAAATGGCCCTCCCGCTTAAAGGTCCGCAGGAGAATGTCCTGAAACTGCGCCAAGTGGTCCTCATCGATGTGGAGGCGTTCGGTTGTTGCGCCGATCATCTCTTCCGGTTCATATCCGAAAATTTTTGATGCCGCCCTGTTGCAGTCGATGATGTTCGGCGGAACCTCGGCATCCAGGACAAAGATCGCATCCAGTTGGCTGTCGAAAACCTTCTGCAGGCGTTCGTTGGATTCCCGGAGCGCATCCTCCGTGCGCTTGCGCTCGGTGATATCTTCCGATATCCCCAGCAGATATTCCGGCACCCCGTTTTCATCCAGTACCGGGATCTTCTTGGTGCGGAGAATCCGCTTGTCTCCCTGTCGGGTATGGATTGCCTCTTCGGGGATATCGCACATCTCCTTCTGCTCAAGGACTTGCCTGTCTTTTTCTGCAAAAAAACCGGCCTCGTCCTCAGCAAAAAATTCGGCGTCGCTGTTGCCGATCAGATCCTGCCTGGAATAGCCGAGGAGCTTTTCGGCGGCCCGGTTCAAACGGATGAAGCGGAGGTCCGCTGCATCCTTTACAAAAATCATGTCCGGAATGTTTTCCACAACCGCATCCAGGAATTTTTCCCTCTCCCGCAGGGCAGACATCATCATTTCCTCTTTGGCAGCCTGACGCGAAGCGTGGATGATACTGGCGCATGCAGCCAGAAACGGGTCGAGGAAACGGGCCATCTCCGCATCATAGCCACCGGCACGGTTGGCGACCCCGGCAACCCCGACAAGATTGTCGGCAAAGTAGAGCGGCAAACCCATAAACGTCGATATGCCGGGATGGCCTGCCGGTACTCCGCCGGCCCTCGGATCGTTTTCGACATCGTTGGATATCACCCGTTCTCCGGTGAGAGCGGGGAGCCCGGCCAGATTCTGCAGGTTCCGGAACTCGATGTTTTTGGCGCGCAGCCCCTCGTAGAGTTTTTTCGAATCCGCATCCCAGGCGATGTCGGAAATGGACAGACTCAATTTGTACAGGGACCCATCGCTGTCTGTCAGCACCTCGTCCAGGAATCCGAATTGGCTGTCCGTCATCGCCACCAGGTCATCGAGCATCCGGTCGCAGGTGGCCTGCACGGAGCCGGTGGCAATGAACGCGGATTGTGCCGAAGAGATCTTGGCCAGCAGGCGCGTTGCACGGTTCAGCTCGGCCATGGCCTTATTGCGGTCGGTTATGTCTCGCATGAAGGCAACAAACAGGTTCGCCTCCGGCTGGTATCGAACACTGATTTCGACATCGAACTCCGTTCCGTCCTTGCGGCGGTGCCGGGTTTCAAAGCGATCCCCGCCCTGGGCGACGATCTTTTGCATATGCGCTTCGATGGCGGCCGGCGTCTCGGCGGATTCGAGGTCGGAAATCCGCAGGCCCACAAGTTCCTGCTCTCCGTAACCGCTCATCACACAGTAGCTTTCGTTGACCTGCAGGAGGCGGCCGTTTGCGTCCGCCAGCCAGAATCCGTCCAGGGTGGTTTCGAGAATGGTCCGATGCCGCTCCTCGCTTTCCCGCAGGGCCGCCTTTTCCATCTCGGCCGCCCGGAAAATCGTGGCATAGGGGCGGGTCAGGAATTCACGGACAAGCGCCAGATAAATCAGAAAAAAGGAGATGATCTTAAAGAAGTGGCCGGCAACGTTAGACAACCCGTAGACGCTCACATAAAAGGTAAATGACAGCTCCGCGGCAATGGTTGCCGCCACGGCTCCGGTCATCAGGTATAGAACCGACGGGTCAAGCAGATGACGCTTGCGAAAAAGCATTGCAATGGAGAGCGCCAGCGTGATGCAAATGGCGTATTCGGACGCCTTTTTGAACATCGTCAGCCCCTGGCCGTCGATGTAGCAGTCCGGGAAAAGGCGCCAGGCGAATATGGCGGCCAGAATCAGGGCCGTAGCAACCCCGTAGGCGCCCAGAACGATCCAGGTCCGAAAAGGTTTGTCGATGCGCAGGGAAAAGAGCAGCAGGCTGACCGCCTCCAGCCCTCGCGCGGCAATCCAAAGCTGGGTGGCATAATTCGCTTCGAGCACTGCCGGAAAAATGCCCATGCCCTTGTAAGCCAATGCGTGGACACCATCGAGAAGACCGATGAAGAAATAGGCGACGCCCAGAAAAAGCAGGGCCGCGTTGCGGGCAACCCTCCTGGTGTTCCAGACCAGGAAAAACACGCTCCAGGCCACGACGATGGAAAAAAGTTCCGCCAGGCCGTGGAACATCAGAAAGTGGAACCGGCTGACAACAAAGAGTCCTGCCAGGACCATCGACCCGGCTACACAGTAGTGTGCGACGGTAAGCCCTGGATTCGACGCCCTGGTGGCTGAATGCATACGCCCCTCACAACCGGTTTGCGTACTCCAGCAAGAAAACAGGTTTCACATTTGCAAGGATGACCGATCCTTACGCTATAATCCGCCCTCCGCCCGGTTATTCGGAAAATTGAACAGAGCCGGGGAGCATGTTTCTGACCGCCTGGATGAGCTGCCCTCTTTTTATGGGTTTCACCAGGAGGGTGACGGGGCCGTAGCGGCCGGCTTCCACCACCAGATCGCTGTCGGGGTAGCCGGTGATGAGTGTTACCGGCACATCCATATGATCGCTCCGAAGCTCTCTCAGGAAATCAGGACCGGTCATGACCGGCAGCTGAAGGTCCAGAAAAACCGCGTCCACCCGGTTGCGGTGCAGCATGTCCAACCCCTCGGCACCGTCCTCCGCCTCGATGCACCGGTAGCCCTGCTTCTCGAGGATCCTGCGAATGACGGTTTGAACGGCACTGTCATCGTCCACAACCAGAATCGTGCCCTGACGACTTTGATATTGCTGGGTGTCTTCCCAATTGATAAGCGCGTCTCTTCTGATACGCCATCCCCTGCCGACCTTAAAGGCGGGGATTTCGTTATTGCGGGCCAAACGACGGACTGTCTCTACGTGCACGCCCAGTAAACGGGCTACCTCGAGAAGATTCAGGACATCCTTTGGGGAGGACATCGTCAAACTTCCCTGAATATGCGCTGATATGATTAAAAGAATCTTGAATTGTTTAAAGTTGTGTTAAGTAGCGTCGATATTACCCCAACAGATGGTCAAAGTCAAGGATTATTTCCACCCCTTATTGGGGTCACCCATTAAAAATCTTGAATAGTGAACAATATTGACCTGCATATCGATTATTGATAGTGGATGGTTATGGCACGCGCATGGCGAATAGAATTTGACGGGGCATTATACCATGTCTTATCCCGGGGCAACGAGCAGCAGGCCATCTTCCGTGACGATGAGGACCGGACTCGATTCCTAGAGACGTTGGGTGAGATGGCTGAACGGTATGACATGGATATTTTCTGCTATGTTCTGATGGGCAATCACTATCACCTGCTTTTCAGAACAAATCGTTCAAATCTGTCAAAAGGCATGCAATGGTTGGGGCTGTCCTATACCCGACGCTTCAACAACCGGCATTTGAGATCAGGGCATCTGTTTCAGGGGCGATTTAAAAGCATCATTGTTGAAAACGACGCGTATTTGGTCCGTCTTTCCTGCTATATCCACCGCAATCCCCTGAGAGCGAACATGGTGGAGCGCCTGGCGGAATACCGCTGGAGCAGCTATCCCATCTATGCATATGGGCGCCGGGGACCGGATTGGCTGAAAACAGACATGATTCTCTCTCAATTCAGCGGCTCGAATGCACGTCAGGCTTACAGGGAAAAAGTGCAGCGCTATGCCGAAGAGGAAAAGCAGCTATTGGAAGACCTGAAACATGGCATTATTCTGGGAACGACCGAATTTGTGGAAAAACTCCGCGACGCTTTTCTGCCTGATTCACCTCCAAAAGAAATTCCTCAGTGCCGGAAAATACAGAAAAGTATTGATCCGTCAGATTTAATCCACCAGGCTGCAGCGATGCTCGATATCGACATGCTGTTTTGTCGGCAATCAAGGAGGATACCAAAAGAAATCAAAGTGAACCGGGACATGCTTGTGTACTGCATATGGAAAACCGGCTTATTGACAAACGAGAAGATAGGGGATCTATTCGGTGTGAGTTATTCCTCGATCAGCCACATTGTGAAACTCGTGCAGAGCAAACTGGATACGGATAAAACCTTTAGAGAAAAATTAAAAAAGATTAATTCACTATTCAAGATTTGACCCCAATGAAGCTCTCAAATTGAAATCAACTTGCCGCCGCAACTCTCAAATCGAAAGCCCGCAGACACACCACTTTCGGCAGACGGCGGCGCTGATGTTACCCGATGATGCCCCACTTCCCCCGCCCTTCAAGGAGTTCCCCTGAAACACCCTTCCAGGCATGGTCTATGCCCAGATAGGCTTTGGCTTCGGAAAATCGATTTTCATCGAATACCAGTTTGACGTGATAGAGGGTCCGAACAAAATAGCTCCGGTACAACGGGAAGAGGCGCTGCGCCAGCGTCCTGAGGGGACCCGGAGAGGCGTTCACTGGGGTCTTCGCATGGCCGGGGAATTGAAGCAGCCCCCTTTTCTTGGCCGGATGGCAGAGACCCATCCCGGTCAGTAAATCCAGAAATGCAAACCACCGGGGCTCCCGCGAGGGGCCCCTCCTGCCGGGAAACTTGCATTCAATGCCGATTTTGCTCCCGGTTTCCGTACCCGCATCCACATGCAGGTAGAGCATTTCAAAGATACCCGAGAGCTGTTCGAGCACCGGCGCAAGCAGTGAAAAATCACCCGGCCAGTCCATATGGGACAGGTACCGCCCGGTCACCTCATGGTTCCGGGCCAGCAGGCAGAGCCGAAGGGTGTCCGAGTCGGAACGTCCGACCATGATTCCCATTTGAAACAGATGCCTGGGCAGTGGAAGTATGGACATCGCTTTCCGCCAATTATCCAGGGCGGCATCGGACGGCTTTCGACCGCGCACATGACAAAAGACGGTTTCCAGCAGCTCCAGGGGCTCTTTCCCGGCCATGGCCGCCTGCTCAGAATCCGGGATTCGGATAAACGGCGCCATAAAGAGACCCGGGACCCTCGCAGACAGCTCAGATGGGCTTGAAATATCAAATTCGAGCCACACATCATCCATCCCCCGGGCCGACGGAGAAGGCGAATCGGCCCAGTAATCGCCGAAAGCGCATAACCGCGACCATTCGGTGCCTGTGCGCAGCTTTTCATCAAAATCGTGTTCCGGCAGTCTGCCGGCCAGGATCTCCGGGCCTGCGTTGTCCTTCCGGAGGGAGAAGAGAAAATCAGCCCGGGCCGTCCCGTCCGTCAAAGGGCACTCAAAGCCAAAGGTGGAAAAAGCGAGCGCTCCGGGAACTCCGGCAGCCAGATCCCGAATGTCGGAAAAGGCCCTGTTAGAGATCAGTTCTTCCGGAATGCCGGGCTTCAGCAGATCCAGGTACGCTGCAAAAGATGACTCATGGTGCATTTCAATCGATCTCCGGTCTCGATCCGTTGCCGGACGAGAATGTGTTGAATTATGGAAAGGGTCTCCGCAGGATGGCAATCCTTTTCGGGTCTCAGACATTTCAATTGTAGGCTGCATTTTTCCAAGTTTCAAGACCACTGAGTGAATGAACGATGCTCCCGGTGCCCGGCTTTTATGAACATCCCGTGAAAAAAAGCAGGGACCGGCTCCAGTGATCTGCGCATCCCTGCAAAATAATGCAGGCGATTGCAGTATGCCGTGGAAAATGGCGGCCGATGTTATGGGAGGATTCCTGCTTTCCTGAAAACAACATTCTTAACAGCTCATTATCTGCGCTTTGGAATGCCACGATCCTTGGCATGATTTGTGCAGTCATCCTCTGAGAAGATTTTCCAGGAACCATTCAAATGAAGAGATTGTCTCCCGGAAGTACTGTAACGACTCAGTGAATTTCATGAAGACCCACAATGCTGTCATCATACGCCCCTATCACGCCTTCCTGCGGGACAATACCTGGTATGTGATCAACTGCGACCGCTTCGCCTATGAGCAGGTTCCCGAAACGTTTGTCCGCTTTTTAGATACGCTGGAGAATAATTCCGACACGCGGATTCCGGACGTACACCGAAAAAGACTGGAGCGGCTCAAGCTGATCCTTCCGTCAGACGCCCAAAAGGTCCGGCCGCGAACTGCCCCCCCGAAGGAAACCGAACCGCCCGTACACACGGCCACCGTTTTTGTCAGCCAGCGGTGCAATCATGACTGTGTCTATTGTTATGGCGGCGGGGGGGAGTACGGGGAACCCGGTGTCATGGATGAGGAGACCGGATTGAAGGCCATGGACTGGCTGTGGGGCCGAAAAGGCGGGTTGAAATCCATCGGGGTCTCTTTTTTCGGCGGTGAGCCCCTGCTCAATTTCGGGTTGATCAAACAGATGGTGGATCATGCCCGCCGGCTGGAAGCCGGCAGCGATGCACGGGTTCAGTTTACCCTCTCCACCAATGCCGCGCTTCTGGACGACACGGTTCTGGATTTCATGGAAATGCACGATGTTTACGCCTTGATCGGTTTTGACGGACCCAGGCAGATTCAGGACCGCAACCGTCCCCTCAGGAATGGCCGGTCCTCCTATGACACCGTGATCCCGCGGATTCGCAAACTGATCGCCCGCCGGCCGAACCAGGTCACCCTTCGGTCCACCATTTGGCAGACGGGGGACATTCCCCTCGTGGTTCGGGAAATGCGGACGCTCAGTCCCCACATCTTCCAGACACCCATTGCATCGCCCGGCGGGCATCAGGGGGAAGACACTTTTGAACCCACTTCCACTCGGCAGGATGTGGTTGGGGCCTTGAACGCGGCCATCCCCGATTTTTTGCAAGCGGTCCGCAGTCGAGACCGCAATGCCCTGAAGGGCTTTTTCAGCTGGACCGGTTTTAACGAGGTGCTCGGGGTCCTGCAAAGGCGCACCGAACGAACCGGGACCTGCGGCGTGGGCAGGGAGATCGTTTCGATATCTTCCACGGGTGCGGTGTATCCCTGCCACCGTTTTGTGGGCCATAAACGCTATGCCATCGGCAGCATCATGACCGGAGAACTGGACCGCGGGGAATATCTCGACCCGCCGCTGCTCACAAACGCCCAGTGTCTTTCCTGCTGGGCCAAGCACCTGTGCAACGGCGGCTGCATCTACGATCATCTGGCCCGGACCGGACACCGGTTCACGCCCGATGCGGGATTCTGCAAAATGACCCGGGAGCTTTTTGAAATGGGGATCCACCTGGCCCATCAGTTGACGCGGGGCGAAAAGGAATTTCTGTATGAAAGCAAATTTTTGAAACGCCCGCTGTGTCCCCTGGACCTGTGGACTGGGTGATTTTGGATTTATGAATGTCGATTGAAAAACAACGGCCATTTCCATAGGACATTTTGCTGATGACCCGTTCCAATAACCCGGACATTCTGCTGGTGGCCATGCCCTTCACCCTGATCCGCTGGCCGAGCCTGTCACTGGGGCTTTTGAAGAGCATCCTGGTGGAAGGCGGCATCCGCTGCGGGGTTGTATACGGCAATCTTCTCTTTGCCGATCAGGTGGGGCTGGATGCCTTTCTGTTCGCGGAAAACGGATGGACCCAGACGTTTCTCTGCGACTGGCTCTTTCAGCGGAAATTGTTCCCGGACGCAGCGTTTCCGGCGGAGAAATTTGTAGAGACCCACTTGAACGGCAAGAACTTCGCGGCTTCCAGGCGATCCCGCGCCGCGGCCATTCTGGAAGAACTGAGACGCCGTTCCGAGGTTTTTCTGGATGATCTGGTTGAATCCATGATAGAGCGTCGGCCCGGGATTGTGGGATGTTCCCTCACCGTGGTACAGCTTTTTTCCAGTCTGGCCCTGTTCAAAGAGATCAAAAAGCGCGCGCCCGGCATCATGACCCTTGCGGGAGGCCCGGCCTGTGAAGGGGCCCCGGGGGTCGCGCTTCACCGCCATTTTCCCCAGATGGATTTTCTCTTTTCAGGAGATGGGGACAAGAGCATCGTACCTGTCTGCAAAGCCCTGCTTGCGCATGGAACCGCCCTCAAAACACAGGCGGCACCTCCAGGGCTGATCACGCCCGAACATCGCAACACCCGATACCCTTCTCCCCCGCCCCGGGTGCGATTTGACGACCTGGACCAAAACCCCTTGCCGGACCATGGCGATTTCTTCGATGCCCTGGCCCGGACGCGAACCGTGAAAAAGCGGCTTCACCCGGCGGTTCCCTTCGAAGGCTCCAGGGGCTGCTGGTGGGGCGAACGCAGCCTGTGCCATTTCTGCGGAGACTGCGGAATGTATCCCAAATACCGCACAAAGAGCGGTGACCGGCTCCTGAATGAACTGATCCGATCAAACGAGCGATACGGCGTCACACGATTCGTGGCAACGGACAACGTGGTCAACCCGGCGCTCTTCAAGGCCTTCTTTCCGAAACTTTCGGCCCGAAAAAGAGACTGGCGCCTGTTTTTCGAGATACGATCGAGCATCAAAAAGAGGGAAGCCCAAGCCCTTCGCGAGGCCGGGGTCACTTATGTTCAGGCGGGGATTGAAAACCTTCACACCCAGAGTCTCATGGCCATGAATAAGGGGGTCCGGTCCTGGCAGAACATTCAGTGCCTCAAATGGTGCCGGCAGTACGGCATATCCATCAGCTGGTTCATCATCACCCGGTTCCCCGGTGAAGACGATGCATGGAATTCGGACCAGGCCCGGTTGATACCGCTGCTCACCCATCTTCAGCCCCCGCGATCGGTGGGCATCGTTCGACCGGACCGGCACAGCCCCTATGTCACCCGTGACATCTTCGAGAAAAAAGACATCGACCCCAAACCGGCCTACCATTGTTTCTTCAAAGATCAAGCGGCGGCCCGCGACTTCGTCTTTCACATTCATGACCGGAAGCTCGGTTCACTGCTTGCCGACCCCCTTGAAAACCTCGTCCGTCCGGGCCGAAAGGACGTCATGACGGCGGTTGCCCGCTGGTGGAAAGTCTTTGTGGGCGATCCGCCCCCCGTCCTGGTGATGGAAAAGGAAGGCCATCGCATTTCGGTCACGGACACCCGGCCCGTAGCCGTCGACAAACGGCATTTTCTCACTTATACCCAGGCACGCATCCTGGGTCTGGCGGAAAAGGCCCCCAAAACGGCGGACCTGCGCCGGCTGGCCGTTCAGGAGAATCTCGGCACGAACCGGCTGGAACCGGCCATTCAAGACCTCATGGACCGGTACTTTCTGATTGAGCGGGACGGCCGTTTCATTTCCCTGGTCCTCGATGCCCCCGTGACCGAACTGCCCTTGGAGCGGAACCTTCCTGTCGGATGGATTGAGGGGGAAGACCGGATTCAGGCCGCGAACCCCCTGGCGTGTGACGCCTTCTGGCAGCTGACGGACGCGAAAGTATCCAAAGGCCCGTAGCGGTTGCTCCCCTGCTGCACCGCATCCGCCGGATCCAGTAACTGTGGGCACTCAGAATATTGAAAATACTGCATGTACATACAGTATTTTGTAGGAAGGCCTTGCCCCTGAGCAACACGTTCTTAAAACAATTTGCTATCTTGCTGAAAATACATTCTTTTTTTGAACTCACCCATGGCACACTATTTGCTCACACAGACTTGAAACAGCATGTCCAGTTTGCGGTCAGGATGGCCCTGTCAGGACCCAACTTCAACAAAAACAAACCCATGGAAGGAGAAAATCGCATGTCCATTGAAAGCGCTAAGGCATTTTTGGAAAAGATAAAAGCCGACGCGGCGTTCAGGAAGCAGGTGGGGGAAATTTCATCACAAGAAGACCGCATGGCGTTCGTCGAAAAAGCGGGCTTTGCGTTTACGAAAGAGGAGCTTGACGAGGTGACGGGAGCCCTCAGTGATGAAGACCTAGACGCGGTTGCGGGCGGCGGCTGGGGGTGTGGCGTTACGCATGAAAGTGAAGGGAAGTGCCGGCCATGCCCAGTCCTGGACATACATCCGCGGTAAAACCGTTTGCGGCCATGATGGCCCTGACGAGATCAACCCGCAACAAATACAGGGAAAGGAGAAAATCACATGTCCATTGAAAGCGCAAAGGCATTTTTGGAAAAGATCAAAGCCGACGAGGTGTTCGGGAAGCAGGTGGGGGAAATTTCATCACAAGAAGACCGCATGGCGTTCGTCGAAAAAGCGGGCTTTGCGTTTACGAAAGAGGAGCTTGACGAGGTGACGGGAGCCCTCAGTGATGAAGACCTAGA